>Ga0193752_1001070_pt1 | contig 23920 bp, 21 predicted proteins | sample H1c1metaG_FD_144924 | JGI IMG/M metagenome (GOLD analysis project Ga0193752, IMG submission 144924) | Soil microbial communities from a riparian zone of the East river system, Colorado, United States - H1c1 | ecosystem: Environmental > Terrestrial > Soil > Riparian zone | place: USA: East River...
CAAGGGTAAGGAATTTGAGGAAGGTAAACTTTCACTTGAAGACCTGAGAGCATATGCCCTTGCGAATAGTGAGCCAAAACAGATCAGTGGAAAACAGGAATGGCTGGAAAACCTGATCAATCATTTTATCTAATGCCCGCTTCAACGAGGTCGATGATCTCCTTGTAGATGTCCGGTGGAGATCCTTTTGAATTGTTCTTAGTGAAGATCACACAGGCATATTTTTTTTGAAGATCAATGTATGGCCAGCCCCCGGATAACGCAGGGCTGGTCAGCATTGTACCATTGGCACTGATCCAGTTGCCCAGTCGAATTTCAGGTAGTCGGTGGCTGTTGACATGGCTCCCGCAGCAGGGTTGATTGCGCGGTCGGAAGCAAAGGAGGTTCTTTTCATACCCAATGGGCGAAACAGTTTTTCCATCGCCAGTCTGTCGAAAGATTTCTTGCCCACTACTTCAAGCACCCGGCCCGCGATACTGGATCCGATTTGGTTATAGGAGAATGCGTCTCCTGGATTGTTTACTATTTCCCTCGCCGCATAGGCATTTACTTCCTCCTCAAGCGACTCAAATTTATTTCTCTGAAAGAATTTCTGAACCCCGCCCTTGTCCCCCTGTATGCCAGTGGTGTTAGCCAGGCAATGTCTGAGGGTTAGATATCCCTTGGAAAATTTTGCGAAAATGGGTAGGTATTTTGCTACCGGATCATCCAGGTTCAATTTACCCTGGTCAACAAAATTCATTACCAGTGCGGCAGTGAACCAGGCACTGGAGTAGTCGATGGCTTCCTGCGTGGTGAACTGCATCTCACCGGTCACCTTTTGAAATACTGTAGTGTCTTTCCAGATCATGATGGCGACATCCCCCCATTTAATCCCCCGCTGCTCGATGACCTGGGCGAGGCTTTCGAAGCCTGGCTGTGATTTTGCAGACTGTAAGAATAACAGGCCGGCGACGAACAACATGCTGCATAGGCAGTTTTTTCCCATTGAAACTGACATCGTTACTTAATATTTTCCTTTGGATTGCGATTTGATAACTAAAGCAGTATTAAGGCAATTTATTGATAATCCGGGTAACCGGATGAACGTCACACATACTTTAACCATTAGAATATGAATCTGAATAATTTCACGATAAAAGCTCAGGAGACCATTGCGCAGGCACAGCAACTGGCTTTTAACAACAGCAACCCAACCATTGAAACGGAGCACTTGCTGAAAGCGTTGCTTAGTGACGAAGATTCTCCTGTTCAGTATCTGCTGAAAAAGAACAACCTGAACCTCGCCTTCCTCGAGTCGAAGGTGGATGAAGCCATCTCGAAATTGCCGAAAGTGCAGGGTACCGAACCCGCCCAGGCCATTGGAAGAGAAGCAAATAATGTCATACTGCGCGCCGGCGCCGTGATCAAGAGTATCGGGGATGAATTTATCAGCGTCGAACACCTGCTTATGGCCATACTCCAGGGCAAGGACAATGCGGCCAAAATGCTGAAGGACATGGGTTTGACCGAAAAAGATTTTACCGCGGCAATTCGCGAACTGAGAAAAGGTTCACCATCGCCTACCCAAACTTCAACCAACACCGTCAACGCCCTGAATAAGTATGCGAGAAATCTGAACGAGATGGCTCGCGAGGGCAAGCTCGATCCCGTGATTGGACGTGATGAGGAAATCCGCCGCACCCTTCATATTCTTTCGCGGAGAACCAAGAACAACCCGATCCTGGTCGGTGAGCCTGGCGTAGGTAAGACCGCCATTGCTGAAGGTCTGGCCCACAGGATCGTAAATGGCGACGTTCCGGAGAATCTTAAATCCAAGGTGATCTATGCGCTTGACATGGGTCAACTGATCGCAGGAGCAAAATACAAGGGCGAATTTGAGGAACGCCTGAAAGCAGTGGTAAAGGAAGTAGGATCCAGTGATGGCGACATCATTCTGTTCATCGACGAGATACATACCCTGATAGGCGCAGGTGGCGGCGAAGGCGCAATGGATGCTGCCAACATCTTGAAGCCAGCGCTCGCCAGGGGTGAACTAAGAGCCATCGGGGCCACTACCCTAAATGAATACCAGAAATTTTTTGAGAAAGATAAGGCGCTGGAACGTCGGTTCCAGAAGGTACATATTGGAGAACCCTCGATCGAAGATGCGATCTCGATACTCCGGGGACTGAAAGACAGATATGAAACCCACCATCACGTGCGGATCAAGGATGAGGCGATTATCGCCGCCGTGGAACTGTCCCATAGATACATCACTGATCGCTTCCTTCCGGACAAGGCGATTGACCTGATTGATGAAAGCGCAGCCAGGCTAAGGCTGGAAATGAATTCCATGCCCGAAGAGCTGGACGAGTTAGAAAGAAGGATAAGACAGCTGGAAATCGAAAGAGAGGCCATCAAGAGAGAAAATGATGAGGCCAAACTGCGGGAGTTGAATACTGAGGTTTCCAACCTGGCTGTTGAAAGAGACACGCTGAAATCGAAATGGCAGCAGGAAAAGGATATTGTTGAAAAACTACAGAATGCCAAGGCCGAAATTGAGAACCTGAAGTTTCAGGCCGAACAGGCTGAAAGAAATGGTGAATATGGGAAGGTTGCGGAGATCCGATATGGAAAGGTTCAGCAGCAGGAGGTCATCATCAGTGAACTGACCGCACAGCTTGATTCCATCAGTGAAAAGAGATTGTTGAAGGAAGAAGTGGATGCGGAGGACATCAGCATGGCAGTGGCCAAGGCTACCGGTATACCGGTATCTAAAATGATCCAGAGTGAAAAAGATAAGCTGCTCAACCTGGAAGACGAACTGCATAGCCGGGTTGTTGGCCAGGATGAAGCCATTACCGCAGTTGCGGATGCAATACGCAGAAGCAGGGCGGGTCTCCAGGATCCCAAAAAACCCATCGGTTCGTTCATCTTCCTCGGAACCACTGGGGTGGGTAAGACCGAACTGGCCAAAGCACTTGCCTCTTACCTTTTTGCGGATGAGAGCATGATAAGGATCGACATGAGCGAATACCAGGAAAAACATTCCGTAAGCAGATTGGTCGGCGCCCCTCCGGGATACGTGGGATATGATGAGGGCGGACAACTTACGGAAGCCGTACGCCGGAAACCCTATAGTGTGATACTGCTGGACGAGATCGAAAAGGCGCATCCTGATGTGTTCAACATCCTGCTCCAGGTGCTTGATGATGGCAGGTTAACGGACAATAAAGGCCGGGTGGTGAATTTCAAGAATACCATCATCATCATGACCAGCAATATGGGCAGCGAGATCATCCAGGAGAATTTCGAAGATATTACAGAGGAAAACCTCGAAGCTGTGGTTGAAAACACGAAGTCAGCCGTTATCAGTCTGTTAAAACAGACGATCCGGCCGGAATTTCTGAACAGGATCGATGAGGTCATCATGTTCCAGCCGCTGATGAAGAAAGAGATCAAGGGAATTATCCGTATCCAGCTCGAGGATCTGAGGAAACTGGTGCTGGCAGCGGGTATTCAACTGGATTTCAGCGATTATTTGATCGAATTCCTTGCAGAGAATGGCTTTGATCCGCAGTTTGGCGCGAGACCACTTAAGCGGTTGATTCAGAAGGAGATAGTGAACAGACTCAGCAAAAAGCTCCTTTCGAACGAAGTAGACAAATCACGTCCGTTGCTGGTGGATGCCTTTGACGGAACCGTGGTGTTTCGCAATGAAATACCTGAAGTTGAGCCAACAAATGGACGAAAAATTAAGTAATCTTGCATTCTCAGGCAGGATCTAACCCAAAAGCCGGGAATTTGCAAACAGTAAAAACTCATCGTTGCACCTAAATTCTGCAGCATGATACCAAAGAAGATTTTATGGCTATTAAAACACCGATTGAGATCATTTCGCCCAAAGAATTTTGGGTCGGAGAAAAAAGTGCAGGCATTTCTTTAGTTGAATTCGGAGACTATGAAAGTGAAGCGTGTGCGAAAGCACATGAAGTAGTTAAAAAGTTGCTGGCGGAATTTGAAGGCAAGATCAAGTTCAATTTCAGACATTTTCCGCTGACAAAAATACACCAGCGATCCATGAAAGCGGCTGAAGCTTCTATCGCGGCAGGCCAGGAAGGCAAATTCTGGGATATGCACAACCATCTTTTTGCCCACCGTCGCCAGCTTGGAACCATCAGTCTTAAGATCTACGCCAAGGAAGTTGGTGTCACCAACAAGAGACTCTTGTCGGAACTGGTAGATTCAGTTTATGGCTGGTCTGTCAGAAATGACCTGCTGGAAGGCCTGGATAAGGGAGTGCGGGATGTGCCAACATTCTTCATCAATGGAGAGATGTTCGCGGGTAAACCCACCTTTGATAGTCTGAAGAAAGCGATTGCCGAGACAATCAGGATTCAGAAAGCCCCCGCAAGGAAGAGGGCTTAGGCCTTATCAACAAATAAGTTTAAATTGACTGTACAGGGCAATGCCGCAAGGTTATGCCCTGTTTATTTTGCGGTACTTCATTTGCATTTAACACCTGGTGACCATAGGTTCAAACCGCCTTCATACCTGTTCAATACCTGCATTGTCGGGATTACTACTCATTTTCCTGCTTGGTTCTTCGGAGTTGCAGGCGCAAAAAGACACGCTGGAGCAGAACGCTAAGGATACTTTTTTTTTGCTGCGCTACAAGGGCATCCTGGGGAAACTTGGGCGGAGCATCATCCGCGACACTGCGGCTCCTGATCCCAACCTTCAGCGAATAGACAAGATTTACGAGAGATTCAGAGGAAGGATCATCCGCCGCATCGATGTCAACCGGCTTGACTTCGGTGTGCCACTGAATGACACCTCGAAAAGCTTCAAGAATACCCTCACCCGCGTTGCCGACTTTTTACACCACGAGACCAGGGAATATGTGATCAGGAACAACCTTTTTTTTAAGGAAGGCGACACCCTGCTGCCAATCCTGCTTGCGGACAATGAAAGACACCTTCGTGATCAGACCTATATCGGCGATGCCAAGATCATAGTGAGGAGGGTAGTCGGATCCCGTGATTCCGTTGACGTGATCGTACTGACCAAGGATGTACTTTCAGTTGGCGGCAGGTTCAAAATGGGTTCCCTGACCAAGGTGGAAACAGCTGTGCGGGAGGATAATTTTATGGGCTGGGGAGACCGGCTGGCAGTCAGTGCATTCTATGACCAGATCAGGAACAGGCGCTGGGGCTCCGGAGCGGAATATGTTGCCCGGAACATGGGTGGCTCCTTTGCTGACGCTTCTTTTGGCTTCCTGGATTTCGCCAACAGCTTTAACACCTTCAACAAACAGGAAACAAACATCTATGGTAGGGTGATCAAACCGCTGGTGAATCCCTACATGAAGTGGACCTATGCGCTGGAAGGAGGTTGGCATAAGAATAAAAACCGGTATTTCGAGGATTCGCTCTACAAGTCGGATTACCAGTACGAATATTATAATATTGATGCCTGGGGAGGACTCAACCTAAGCGCCCACCAGTTAAACAAAGACATCCGCGATGAGCGTCTTCGTACGCTGGTCGGGCTGCGTTTCCTTCATCAGGAATTTTCACAGGTTCCAGAAAAATACCGGGAGCAATATTTTTACCAGTATGCAAATATCACGGGGGTGCTGGCCTCCATGTCACTCTTCCGCCAGGACTTTTACAAAACGCAGTATGTATATGGCTTTGGCAGGAACGAAGACGTCCCGGAAGGACTCAATGTGGGCATCACGACCGGGTACACCAACAAACAGCAGCGGGAAAGGCCCTACTTCGGACTTGATCTCGGTCTGAACTATTTCAGCAGGCACAAAAACTACTGGAACTATACATTCCGGGCGGGCGGTTACTCTTATAAAAGGAAATATGAAGACATCAGCCTGCTTTTCAACGTGGAATTCTTTAGCCGGTTGCGGCAATTGAGCAAGTCCTGGAGGCTAAGGACCTTTCTTTCCGCGGGACTGACTACCCAGTTGAACAAGCAGCTGAATGAGCCACTGTTGCTCGAGAGTGTATTTGGTTTATCCGAGTACCAGAATATCAACCTCGGCGGCGATCACCGCCTGACTGTCAAGGGCGAGACTGTTTTCTTCAATGATTTTTCCCTCATTAATTTCCGGTTTGCACCTTTTGTTTTTGGCAATGGTTCCCTGATTACGCCGGTGGGAGAATCGCTGAAGAATACAAAACTCTATGGCACGCTCGGCGCGGGAATCCGCTCCAGGAATGAAAGTCTTGTATTCGGAACCCTCGAGCTGAGAGCCTATTATTTTCCAGGAAAGAATTTCAACGGCGACAGCTTCAGGATAGATTTCAATACCAATATCAGGTTCAAATACAACAACCAGTTCATCCGCCGGCCGGATTTTATTACGGTTAACTGATTGTTTCCCGCCCGGATTAAAATAATCAGGCTCCTGCTTCGTTTCTTTTTTATGAGCGTTTTGCCGAAATTGAGAATTATGAAAACCTATATCCTTGTCGCCGTCTCTGTATTTGCCATTCTGATGATGGTTGAATCCTGTAAGTCACGGGCCACTGTGCTGACCGCTGAAGAAATTGGTGTGTTGGACTCGGCCACCAGACCTCCTGTGCCCCAGGACAACACAGAGGAGAAAAACGACCCAGAGGAAGATACCGCAGATGTTGTCGAACCGGTTGAGCCAGAGAGGTCCATTGCATCTGCAACTCCTGCTACTTCAACAACATTTCCTGATACAGCTTTGTATCAAAACAGTCTCAAGCGCATGGTAAATGGCGATGCTTCGGGCAAATGGCCCGTCCGGTCACCCTTCCCACTACCTGGTTCTATTCTTCCATACAAAACGATACTGGCCTTCTATGGCAATCTTTACTCAAAAAGAATGGGGATATTGGGTGAACTGCCACGTCCACAGATGCTCAACAAGCTGAAATTGGAAATGAAGCGCTGGCAGCAGGCAGATTCAAGTATTCAAATTCAGCCGGCTCTTCATTATATCGCGGTGACAGCCCAGATTGAACCGGGTAAGGGCGGGAAGTACCGCCTGAGGATGCCTTTTCACCAGATCGATTCGGTACTCAGTATGGCGAAGGAGATCGATGCCCTGGTATTCCTTGATGTTCAGATTGGATTGAGCACGCTGCAGGCCGAAGTGCCTGAGTTTGAAAAATACCTCAAAATGCCAAATGTGCATCTGGGTATCGATCCGGAATTCGCGATGAAAAATGGCAATCCTCCGGGTAAGGCAGTGGGCGTGCTGGATGCATCTGAAATCAACTATACCATCGATTACCTGACGAAGCTTGTCAGAGAAAATAATATTCCGCCTAAGATCCTGGTAGTGCACCGGTTTACACAGAGGATGGTGACCAACTACAAACAGATCAAGCTGGCGCCTGAAGTACAGGTTGTGATGCACATGGATGGATGGGGAGAACCGGCGAGAAAGGTGGGTACCTATCAAAATTTCATATACAGGGAGCCGGTCCAGTTTACCGGTTTCAAAATCTTCTATAAGAATGATGTAAAGATGGCAAACAGCAGACTGATGGGCCCAGAGGACCTGCTGGCGCTGAAACCCAGACCGGTTTATGTGCAGTACCAGTAAAAGCTTTAGCTTCCGTTTATCCGGTTCACGACCACCCAGGTAATTACCGCAATCAGCAGTATTACAACAATCGCAACATAGGTCCAGAAAGTAATGGGAAGTAGTTTCCGGATTCTTTTTTTGTTTTTTCTTTCTCTCAGGTACAGGCGGAGCTGGCTGTTGATCTGTTCCACGGATTTCGTCACGGCTTTTTCACTGCCTACTTCCTGAAGACCTTCCGCAGCTTCACTGAAGAATGGTTCATCAATCATCCATTTCTCCACCTCGTGTTTTTCTTCGGGGGAAAGACGGCCGTTGACATAGTCCATCAGTTTCTGATTGTCTATGTTCTGGTTATTGTTTTTTAATATGTTCAACAGGTCGTCCTGCATAATATTCATCTGTGATCAGGACTGGCTTTTTTGTCCATGAGGATTTTCAGATTACGTTTTCCATTCTGGATATGACTTTTGACTTTCATCACGGAGTGGCCGGTAGCGGCCGAGATCTCCTGGTATGATTTCTTTTCCAGATAGAATAAAGTTACACATTGTTTCTGGTCGGGATTCAGATCCGCAAGGCTTTCGTTCATCAGTTCGAGCTGCCGGTCTTTTTCAATATGGTGATATTTTGCTGAAGGATCGGTCGGGTCGGGGATCTGATGCTCATCGATTTCGGCGAGGGGTTTTGCCTGTTTGTCCCTGAGCTTCATCAGGCAATAATTCTTTGCCACCATGTACACCCATGATTTGAAATACTGTACTGAATATCTCTGCAGTTCGGTGATGGCTTTCAGGAAAACCTGTTGTACGGCGTCCCTGGCCTCTTCTTCATTTTTGAGGTATTTCATGCATACACCGAACAACAGAAGGGTGTAACGCTGGAATAATGTTCCCAGCCAGTGATTTTCATGATCAGCATTGAAATTGTCCATCAGCTGCTGATCGGTCATATGAGCGTGTGGATCTGCCAATTCAGGAGAATATATTTTTGATCCATCTGAGCAGGGTCTGGTCCCAGTTGAGCATTTTGAAGGCCGTGTAAAAAAGAATGACGGCGAAGATTTTCTTAAGTGTTTCCTGGTCAATCCTCACCGCTATTTTGGAACCAAAAAAACTTCCTACCAGGAAGCCGCCCGCAATCAGGCCGATCACTTTGAATTCGATGGGGGTGCCGGAACTGCGGCAATCATTGTAATAAGACAGGAATGCAAGAATGGTAACCGGGAAAGTGAGTACGCCAAGGGAAGTGCCCTGGGCCTGGTGTTGGGTATACTGAAAGAAAAAAACCATAGCGGGTACCACGATGATCCCTCCGCCAACGCCAACCATACCACTCAACATTCCTGCAGCCAGGCCAACGATGATCAGTATGATGTATACCTGGATGTCCATAGGATTGGTCTTCATGGTTTCTTCCCGAAAGTGTCGGCGTAGAGCTTGATCGCGTCTTCTATCACATGTATGGCGGTGTGCTTGTCGCCCAGTTCATCAACCTTCACTGTCTTGTTCTCCAGTTTCTTGTATTCTTCGAAGAAATGCCTGAGCTCATCAAAGAAATGCTTCGGTAATTCTTCGAGATTATTGTAATGATTCACACTGGGGTCATTGGCAGCGATGGCGATGATCTTGTCGTCGGCGTCACCACTGTCAACCATGTGCATTACGCCAAGCACTTTGGCTTCCATCAGGCACATCGCCTGTACGGGCAGAGAGGTGATCACCAGGATGTCGAGCGGATCCTTGTCTTCACCATAGGTCTGCGGTATGAAACCGTAATTACAGGGATAATAAAATGAAGAATAAATGATCCTGTCGAGCTTCAGCAATCCGCTGTCTTTATCAACTTCATATTTTGCCCGGGATCCTTGTGGAATTTCAATAATCGCATTAACAACTCGGGGTGCATTTTTTCCGTAATGAACGCCGTGCCAGGGGTGTGAAACAGTCATCATACCTGCAAAATAAGTGAATTTATAGCGATATGCGATCACCCTGGTGCATGGCGCAGCGCAGGACAGACTTAATGTTTAAGTATGGTTTTAAGATCAACCTGCCAGTTATTCCTGGTATTCACAACAGTCATAACCGTGGTGTCGGCTGTATTGTAGGTGTTGAAATAAGTGTAGATGACAGTGCTGTCATTGAGGTTGCTGATCGACAGCGGCCTGATGGTGGACTCTCTTCGCTGTGCCTTTTCTGTATTGCTCAGCTGTTGATAATTGCGTTGCTGCTGATCAATAAGCAGCAGGTTAGTTGTATCCTTCAGCATGTAATAGCGCGCTTTTTTGTAGTCCCCGTCAAGTGAGGCCTGAATAAATTCGCGGCCCGCGTCCTGGGCATTTTCTGCTTTTTCGTATCCGCCACCCGAACATGCCTGGATCAGTAACACAACCATTGTCGCGAAGATCATTCTCATTGTTCAGATTCTTTAGTATATGCCCTGATGATGGCCTTTACCAGTCGGTGCCTAACCACGTCTTCTTCATCCAGGGCGATATGCGCGATGCCGTCGATGTCCTTTAGTATACGCACCGCCTTCTCCAAACCGCTGCGTTGATTCTTAGGCAGGTCGATCTGCGTAATGTCGCCGGTGATGATGGCCTTCGCATTCGCGCCGATACGGGTAAGGAACATTTTTATTTGCAGGTCAGTGGCATTCTGCGCTTCATCGAGGATGATGAAAGCATAGTCGAGCGTTCTCCCGCGCATGTAAGCCAGCGGTGCGATTTCGATCACCCTGGTGCTCATGTAGTACCCAAGTTTGTCAGCGGGTATCATGTCATCGAGTGCATCGTACAAGGGACGAAGGTAAGGGTCGATCTTTTCTTTCAGGTCGCCAGGCAGGAATCCAAGACTTTCACCTGCTTCAACCGCAGGGCGGGTGAGGATGATCTTTTTTACCTGTTTATTTTTCAATGCGCGGACCGCAAGAGCCACCGCGGTGTAGGTTTTACCCGTACCTGCGGGACCGATGGCGAAAACAATGTCGTTTTTGTCCGCCTCGGAAACCATGCGTTTCTGATTGGCGGTTCTGGCTCGAACCGTTCTTCCGTTTGGCCCGAATACCAGCACCTCGTTGGGGTTGCGATCGATAAAATTGTCAACGGTTTCCGCGTCATCACCACCGAGGATCTGTTCGAAATAATTCTCACTCATATGCCCGTTGCGCTGGAGATATTGTACCAGCAGACCGATCTTTTCTTTTGCCGAATCTACCTGTTCGGGAGAACCACTGAGTTTGAGCTGAGTGCCGCGGGAAAGGATTTTGAGCAGGGGAAATTTTTTCTTAAGAAGGTCGAGTTTGCCATTGTTGACACCAAAAAATTCGATGGGGTTAACAGTTTCCAGATTAATTATAGTTTCTGTCAAGTAGGTCTTTTTAAGTACGAAATAAATGGTTAGAGTCTGATATACAAATTACGAAATACAAAGTGATTTCAATGTGGTTATCTTTGGAGGAATGAGCAATTCTATGTTAAAGGTCGGCGTCTTCGGGGTAGGACACCTGGGTAAATTTCATCTGGGAAACTGGAATCAAATTGAAGGTGTGGAACTGGTTGGGTTTTATGATCCGGGTGATGTCGCTGCGCAGGAAGTGAGCCAGAAATACCAGCTGGCAAGGTTTCTGGACGCTGACAGACTTATGGATGCTGTTGATGCGGTAGACATTGTTGCGCCCACCACTCATCATTTCGAACTGTGCCGTAAAGCCATCAGAAAGGGCAAGCACGTATTTGTGGAAAAACCGTTAGCAAATACCATGGATGAGGCCAGGGAATTATTGAAACTCACGCAGGAATCAAAAATAAAAATGCAGGTGGGTCACGTGGAACGTTTTAACCCTGCCTTCCTGGCAATCGAACATCTTCCCCTGAATCCGATGTTCATCGAAGTGCACAGACTTTCACAGTTTAACCCGCGTGGAACCGAGGTCAGTGTGATCCTGGACCTAATGATACACGACATAGATATCATTCTCAGTCTCGTAAAAAGTGAAGTGAAGTCCATCGCTGCAAATGGGGTTACCGTGATGACGGAAACGCCGGACATCGCAAACGTCCGCATTGAATTTAACAATGGTTGTGTAGCCAATCTTACTTCCAGCAGGATATCGATGAAGAAGATGCGGAAGATGAGGATATTTCAGAAGGATGCCTACATCGGAGTTGATTTCCTGGAAAAGAAAACGGAGATCATCAGGCTGAAGACGGCAGAGGATCTCGACGCTTTCACCTTCGACCTGGACACGCCTTCGGGCGGAACAAGAACCATCGCTGTTTCCAACCCGGTGATCCCTGAAATTAATGCCATCCGTTATGAACTTGAGAGATTCAGGGATGCGATAGTGAATAATACACCCACCCCCGTTTCTGAATTTGATGGGTATCGAGCCATGGATGTGGCTCACCAGATCCTTCAGAAGATAAAGACCAGCAATAGAACCGTGTTCAGTCAATAATCCGCGTGATGAAACTCTGGATGTTCGTTGTCAAAAGGCTTGCAGATGTGCTCGTTTCGATACTTGCCCTCATCCTGCTCTTTCCACTAATCATCTACGTGGTACTGAGGGTACGGCTGTCGTCGGAAGGGCCGGTAATATTTGTGCAGGAAAGAATGGGAAAGAACAGGAAGACATTTTACATATGCAAGTTCAGGTCGATGTTTCTGCACTCGGAAGACGAGGGTCCTCAATTGTCGGCCCACAACGATCCGAGGATCACTCCCTGGGGAAGAACGATGCGCCGTTGGAAACTCGACGAACTTCCGCAGTTGTGGAATGTAATAATAGGCGACATGAGCATTGTGGGGCCAAGACCTGAGCGTCCGCATTACATCGTGCAGATTGAAAAAGAAGTGCCGTCATTTGAGCGAATGCTTGGCGTGCGGCCCGGGATCACTTCGCTGGGTATGGTTCGTTTCGGCTATGCCGAGAATGTACCGGAGATGATCACACGAACAACGATAGAGCTACATTATATCGAAAACATGTCTCTTGCGCTGGATATGAAGATCATAGGAGAAACCTTCCGGATCATATTCAAAGGCAGGGGCAGATAGCAAAGGCCAACCACGTTATGCCAGCAGAGATCAGATACCTCCCGCGCGAACAAATTGACACCGGTAAATGGGATGAAACCGTTTTAAAAAATGATAACGGTCTCATATATGCGCAGTCAATCTTTCTAGATATCATGGCGGAAAATTGGAACGCAATAGTTGTTAATGATTATGCTGCTATTCTTCCCCTGCCCACAAGACGGAAGTGGGGTATTTCCTATTATTTCCATCCTGCTTTTGTACAGCAATTGGGGCTGATTGGCTATATAGACAACTCGTTGTACCCAAAAATTATTGACCTGGTTTTTAGAACTGTCCATTACGGGGATCTGTTATTCAATTATGACAATGGACATGCAGCAGCTATCTTGCCGTCAAAAAAGCGAACGAATTTCGTAATCGATCTTTCTTCGAGTTATCAATCAATTGCTGCGGGATTTCATCCAAATGTGCGTCGTACCCTGGTTACTACGTCGGAAGCCGGGCTGCAATATCAGCCGTTGGAGGATGTCGGTGCCGTCATTGACTTTTATAAGGAGCAAGTTGGATCTAGAAGCCGAACGCCTTCCTTGTCAGACTATGCGAATTTCAAGGATCTGTGCAGCTATTACCAGAAAAAAGGGGGCGTCTTTAACAGAAAGGTCGTGAATTCAAAGGGAGAGTTACTATCTGCTGCGCTTTTCTTGATCGATAATAAGCGGGTCTACAATGTGATGTCCGCTGTTACGCCGGTGGGAAGAACGGTTGAGGCGCTGCGGTTCCTGCTAAATGAGGTGTTTCTGGAATTTGCCGGCCGGCCGTTGCTTTTCGACTTTGAGGGGTCAGATCTGCCGGGTGTGCGGACGTTTTACAGCAAGTTCGGCGCTGTTGAACAACCCTATTTTTCCGTTCACTACAACCAACTTAATTTCTTGGCAAAGCTGTTCAAAAAATAGCTGCTGAAGTCATCTGCGCTGGCGGATAACAGCTTCTGCAACCTGGAGATCCACCGGCCAGGTGAGTTTGATATTCACTCTTTCACCCTCAACAAGATGCACAGTGGCACCTGTACTTTCCAAAACGGTAGCATCGTCGGTGAACTGATCATGAGGAGCCAAGGCATATGCGGACTTAATAAGGCCCGCGCGGAAGGTCTGTGGAGTTTGCACCAGTTTCACCGTTTGCCGGTCGAGGGAACGACTGCCCTCTTCTGATTCAATCCTGATGCTTTCGACTGAAGTCACCGCTGGCACGGCATTGCCATTTTTCAGGGTTGCTTTGAGACAGGATTGGATAAGGGCGGGGGAAACCAGGCAGCGGACCGCGTCATGGATGAATACGATCGCATCTGCGTCATCAATCCGGTCGAGACCAGCCTTTACCGACAAAAACCTGGTATTGCCTCCGGGGACGATGTCGACATGATGTGGTGGCTGAACAAAGGCGGATGCCGACCTGGCCTGCTCCACATGTAAGGGATGTACCACCAGGATGATCCATGCCCGGTCAAGCGAATGAACGAAAGCTTCCAGGGTACGCTGAAGAATGGACTTTCCAAGCAGCATGAGGTATTGTTTAGGAATTTCGTTGCCCATTCTGCTTCCGGATCCACCGGCCACAATGACGGCATAGGTTTTTAAAGACATAATATCAGTTTTCTCCGAATTCCCTTGCCAGTTCTTCCATCATAACGATGTCGCTTGCCTCGCTGATCGTTGGAGTGGTATTGAGATTTTCCAGAATTCCAAGTTCATTGAGCGAATCCCGGAGAGGCTTGTCTAGATTGCAGCAGAGAAAAGACGCACCCATATCGATAAAGCGTTGCTGAAGGTTGAACAGGTGCCTGGCAGCAGCATTATCAACGGTTTTAATGTCTGACATATCAATAACGATGTTTTTAACGTTTTGCTTAAGCAGGGGCATTAAACAATCGTCCATCTTTTCTGTCATATTAGCAGCGAGAGACGACTCATGAATCCTTATGACATGCATTTTCTCTCTGGTATCAATTTTGACCTTCATGACTACTTTAATTGTTAACAGTGCTTTAATTATCAGGACAATAGAAGTCAAAAATATTTGTTATTATTGTATCACACCCAACAAACTAGAAAAATGGACAACAATTTTTCAGCCCAGGTAAAAGAGATCATTTCATTTAGCAGGGAAGAGGCGTTAAGGTTGGGTAATGATTTTATCGGAACCGAGCACTTGCTGCTCGGGCTCATCCGGGAAGGCGACAATACTGCGGTTCGCATTTTAAAGAGTTTCAATATCGACCTTTATGAATTGCGGAAAGAGGTAGAACTTGCAGTGAAGGACAAAACCGGTAAGAACATTGCCAATATTAATAGTCTGCCATTGACCAAACAGGCAGAAAAGGTGATTAGGGTCACCGTTCTGGAGGCGAAAGCCCTAAAAAGTCCCACAGTTGAAACAGAGCATCTGATGCTCTCCATCCTGAAGAATAAAGAAAACATTGCTACTCAAATCTTAAATCAATTTGACGTGGATTACGATCTTTTCAGAAACGAACTTGGAGTGGTTAAAAGCAACGACGTGAGAAGTGAATACGCAGAAGAAAATGATGATGACTTTGATGAGGAAAAAAAGTATTCACAGCAAAAATCCCGTTCTGCCGGCACCGCCAAAAGTAAAACCCCCGTGCTGGATAATTTCGGCAGGGACATCACCCGCCTGGCAGAGAACGGATCACTGGATCCGATCGTAGGACGTGAGAGTGAAATTGAAAGAGTGTCCCAGATCCTTTCCAGGAGAAAGAAAAACAACCCGATACTGATTGGGGAACCCGGCGTGGGCAAAACTGCCATTGTCGAAGGCCTCGCACTTCGTATCGTGCAACGCAAGGTATCGAGGGTACTTTTCGACAAAAGAGTTATATCTCTTGATCTTGCTGCCCTTGTTGCGGGAACCAAATACCGTGGACAGTTCGAGGAACGCATGAAAGCGATCATGAACGAACTGGAAAAAAACAGGGACGTTATCCTCTTCATCGATGAAATTCATACCATCGTTGGAGCGGGAGGCGCCAGCGGCTCGCTGGATGCTTCAAACATCTTCAAACCAGCGCTCGCCCGTGGCGAACTGCAGTGCATTGGCGCATCCACCCTTGACGAGTACAGGATGTACATCGAAAAGGACGGCGCCCTCGACAGAAGATTCCAGAAAGTAATGGTTGAACCGCCAAGCGTGGATGAAACCATCCTGATCCTGAACAACATAAAGTCGAAATACGAGGACTACCACAACGTCAATTACAGCGACGAAGCCATTGACGCCTGTGTTAAACTCAGTGACAGGTATATCACCGACCGGCTTTTGCCCGACAAGGCAATCGACGTGCTCGATGAGGTGGGCGCAAGGGTGCACCTGAAGAACATCAATGTTCCCAAGGAAATCCTTGATCTGGAAAAGAAGATCGAAGATGTGAAGGTGGAAAAGAACAAAGTGGTCAAAAGCCAGAAGTTTGAAGAAGCCGCTTCACTGAGGGATACTGAAAAACGTTTGCAGGAAGACCTGGAGAAAGCCAAGAATCATTGGGAGGAGGAAAGCAAACATAAACGTTATCCGATCGACGAAGAAGCTATAGCCGAAGTAGTGAGCATGATGACCGGCATTCCGGTGAAGAGAATGGTTCAGGCCGAAAGCGACAAGCTCAGGAAAATGTCCGAAGAAATGCGCGGCATGGTGGTAGGTCAGGACGACGCCATTACTAAGGTAGTGAAAGCCATCCAGCGTAACCGCGTAGGCCTGAAGGATCCCAAGAAACCGATCGGTACATTTATCTTCCTTGGTCCGACCGGTGTAGGTAAAACCGAACTTGCGAGGGCCCTTGCCCGTTATATGTTTGATTCCGAAGACGCACTCATCAGGATCGACATGAGCGAATACATGGAGAAGTTTACGGTTAGCCGTCTAATTGGAGCGCCTCCCGGGTATGTCGGTTATGAAGAAGGTGGCCAGCTTACCGAAAAAGTTCGCAGGAAACCCTATTCGGTGATTCTGCTGGACGAAATTGAAAAAGCACATCCGGACATCTATAATATCCTGCTGCAGGTTCTGGACGATGGACAACTGACTGATGGTCTCGGCCGCAAGGTGGACTTCAAGAACGCAACCATCATCATGACCTCCAACATCGGGGTACGCCAGCTGAAAGATTTCGGCGAAGGCGTGGGTTTTGCCACACAGTCAAGGACACAAAACAGCGAAGAGAATAACAAGGCGGTTATTGAGAAAGCGCTGAAGAGAACTTTCTCTCCCGAATTCCTTAACCGTATCGACGATGTGGTCATCTTCAATTCACTCACCAGGGACAATATCTTCCAGATCATTGACATCCTGATGAAGGGTGTGATGAAGAGGCTGACAACGCTTGGATTCAGCATTGAACTGTCTGAAGAGGCAAAGAACTTCATCGCTGAAAAGGGTTACGACATTCAGTTCGGCGCCCGTCCATTGCACAGGGCTATACAGAAGTACCTGGAAGATCCGCTCGCTGAAGAGATACTCAGTATGAATATCAAACAGGGCGACATCATGCTGGCACACATGAATGAAGAAAAGAGCAAAATTCAATTCACGCTCAAAGAGCCAACAAAAGAAAAATCAGAAGCCTGATAAACAGACCGGAAGCAAACGCTTCCGGTTTTTTGTTGCAATCAGTTGAATCCAGGTTTGTTCATACCAATCCCCGCCACCGAACTTCGGTTTTTTGTTGCATTTTTGCTGGATGTCTTCAGGAAAGAATCCAATAATTATTACCATCGATGGCTGGTCTTCCTGCGGGAAGAGTACGCTTGCGCGCCAGCTGTCCACGGAATTGAACTACATCTATATCGACAGCGGCGCCATGTACCGCGCCATCACCCTTTACTTTCTACGCAATCATATCGACTGGACCAAATCAAAATCGGTGCAGGAGGCTTTGAAGAACATCCACATAGAATTCATCTATAATTCTAAAAGCAACCAGACCGAAACACACATGAACGGTGAGAACGTGGAGTACCTGATCCGCGACCTGGTAGTGGCGGAAAAGGTGAGCGAGATAGCGTCAATAAAAGCGGTGCGGGATTTTGCTGTGGCATTGCAACAGGGACTCGGCCAAAAAAAAGGTATCGTTATGGATGGCAGGGACATTGGCACTGTGGTGTTTCCCGAAGCGGAACTGAAGATATTCATGACTGCCGACAATGCGATCAGGGTGGAAAGAAGATTCAAGGAGCTCTATGAGAAGAATCCTAATGTGACCCTCGAGGAAATAAAGACGAACCTGGAAATGCGGGACTACATAGATTCACACAGGGAGGTGAGTCCCCTGCGACAGGCAGCCGATGCGCTGGTACTTGACAATTCCCGCCTCTCTATGAAGCAGCAGCTGGAGATCGCCCTTAAATGGGTCAGAGAAAGAATAGGTCAGTAATTGCAGTAAATAAAAAAGCCCCGGAAAATTTCCGGGGCTTCTCATTGAGTATGCATTTAGCGGATGAACAACATCTCTCTGTACTTTGGCAACACCCAATAGTCGTCGCCAACAAGTAATTCAAGTTTATCCACGTTGTAACGGATCTTGTCAAAGAATGCTTCCTTGATCTGGTCGCCATAGGCGATCGCTTTCTCACGGGTATCGGTAATCGTGTTCACCTTCTTGCGCGCATCGATCATTTTTTCAACCATGTCGCTCACCTTGCTGATATGTTCGGAGATCTTTTCAAGGATCTGTTTCTGGTTTGCGTAGGCGGATTCGGGCAGCCCGATGGATTTCAGCCCCTGGATATTAGTGATCAGTACATTCTGGTATCGGATAGCCGCAGGAAGGATATGACCGGTTGCCATCTCGCCCATGATGCGGGCTTCGATCTGCACTTTCTTGATGTATTTCTCCAGTTCGATCTCATGCCTGGCTTCCAGCTCTACATGGCTGTACACATGGTTGGATTCGAAAAGCTGTTTTGCTTTTTCGGTAACCATGGCGTCCAGGGCAAGTGGTGTGGTACGAACATTCGGAAGGCCTCGTTTTTCAGCTTCCTTGTGCCAGTCATCGCTGTAACCGTCGCCTTCAAACAGCACTTTTTCGCTGCTCACTACTGATTCACGAATGACGTGCATAATGGCTATTTCTTTTTTCTCCCCTTTTTCGATCAGCTGGTCAACGTCTTTCTTAAATTGCTTTAATGTGGCGGCCATGATGGTATTCAACACGGTCATCGCATTGGCGCAGTTGGCTGCTGAGCCTACGGCGCGGAATTCGAACTTGTTCCCGGTGAAGGCGAATGGTGAGGTACGGTTGCGGTCGGTATTGTCCATCAGCAGTTCGGGTATGCTTCTGTGCAGATCCAGTTTGAGGATCGCTTCATCCTGCTCATCGAATTTGTCGCCCACGCGTTGCTTGAGGTCTTCGAGCACTTTGGTGAGGTACTGACCGATGAATACGGAAATAATTGCAGGAGGAGCTTCGTTGGCGCCCAAACGGTGATCATTACCCGCGGAAGCGATAGAGGCGCGAAGGATATCCGAATAGTCGTGCACGGCCTTGATGATGTTCACAAAGAAGGTGAGGAACATCAGGTTGGTCTTTGGCGTTTTCCCGGGTGCAAGCAGGTTAACACCCGTGTCGGTAGCCATACTCCAGTTGTTGTGTTTACCACTGCCGTTGATGCCGGCAAATGGTTTTTCATGGAGAAGCACCCTGAGGTTGTGCCTGCGTGCCACGCGGTCCATGATGTCCATCACGAGTGTGTTGTGGTCAACGGCAACGCTGACGTCTTCGAAGATGGGAGCACATTCGAACTGGGCCGGTGCCACTTCATTGTGCCTGGTCCGTAAAGGAATGCCGAGGCGGTATGATTCCGTTTCGAAATCACGCATGAATGCGTAGACTCTTTCCGGTATGGAACCGAAATAATGGTCTTCCAATTGCTGTCCTTTCGCGGGGGCATGACCGAAAACTGTTCTTCCGCTGGCAAGAAGGTCAGGCCGGGCATTGAACATTGCCTGGTCGATAACAAAATATTCCTGTTCCCAGCCAAGGGTGGCGCTCACCTTGGTGACGTTCTTATCGAAGTAATTACACACTTCAACGGCAGTCTTGTTGAGTGCTTCAAGGGCACGCAGCAGGGGAGCCTTGTAGTCAAGCAGCTCGCCCGTATAAGAAACGAATATGGTTGGGATACAAAGGGTCTTACCCCCGGAGATATCCATAATGAAAGCAGGAGATGATGGATCCCAGGCGGTATATCCACGGGCTTCGAAGGTTGCTCTCAGGCCGCCGCTAGGGAAGGAGGAGGCATCGGGTTCCTGCTGGATAAGGGTGTCGCCGTCAAACTGTTCGATGGGCGTGCCATCACTTTTGAGTGTAAAAAAGGAATCATGCTTTTCGGCCGAAGACCCTGTGAGGGGTTGAAACCAGTGCGTAAAATGAGTAACTCCTTTCAACTCAGACCATTGACGCAGGCCGGCGGCTATCTGTGCGGCTACGGCGCGATCGATTTTTTTTCCACCTTTTACGGAAGCGCTGAGACTTTTGAAGGCATCGTCGCTCAGGAATTCCCTGGCGACCTTCATGGTAAATACGTTCTCGTTGAAAATAGCAGTGATTTTGGTTGACTTGCCCAGATCCACCCCACCCTGCGAAGCCGTGAGGTCATTGATTGCCTTAAATCTTAGTGATTCCATTTATTATTTTTTTGAGTAGCACAAATAAACGAAATTTTTAAAAAGGGATGTTTTTTTTCACCCTAAATAAAGTCTGTTTTCAATATTGATGAAAAAAATGCGCTTTTATTTTAAAATGCTATGAAAGAAAGGCAAAAGAAGTACAAAAATAGATATTATGAATTCCTCTAATTGGTTTTAGGCACCAGTAAGGCAAGAATTCGCTGATGTAATTGCACAAACGGAGTCTGCACACAAACGGCCGGGAAGAAGGGAAGGAATAAAAAGGGCAGAAAAATACTCCGGTAACGTATGATGGCTCCGGCAAAGGGGATGATGTAACCGATGACTAAGCAGGCTGAAACAGCGAAAAATGCCGAAAAGATCCTAAAACCATCAGGAGGGGCCGGTGGGTTTCCAGACTTCAGCATCAAAAACAGCCCCCAGCCGGCAACCAGCCATAAAAACAGTGTCTCAAGGCCAAAAACGCTGTAAATGATTTGTCCGCCAGTACCCGGCAGCGGCATAAGAAAACCATTGAGCAGGGCATAGGGCAGAACCTGAAAGAAGGAACCGGCAGAATTGGTCAACAGGGGGAGCACAATCTTTGAGCCCCCCTCAAGCGACATGAATTCCGACTGACGGGAAGCAATAAGCGCAAACATTTTTGTTGATATTGGACTGACGAGGCTCACCAGAATAAACAGAATGGCTGAGACAGTAGCCACCAGCAGTATTGCCCTTTGTTTCAACGACCATTTCTCTACAAGTACCCATAGAATGAGTGCCGGCAGGAGGCTCAGCAGCACCAGCTTCCTGATCATGAAAATGATCACCAGGGACAGCAGAACAAAGACAGTATTCCTAAAGGATATCCGCCGACGTAGCAGTCCATCCATTCCCGACAGGAGTAGTCCAAAGCAGATGATGAGGATGCCTTCTTTGTGAATGGGGGAGGACCAGAAAACAACTGAGGGAACGAAAAAGCTCAGCAATACAGTTGCCACCAGTGCCTGTGGGTAACGACGGTTCAGCACTTTAAAGAACAAAGTTTTTCCAATCAGTGTGAGGAATGAGAACAGCAGTGTGTTGGTGTAGACGTTGTCCAAACTAAGAAAGTTAAAGCAGGCGTATATCATCACGATCAGTTGGTACTGCCACCGCGTCCAGCCCGAATGGGTGCTGGTGAGGCCCATGTCCAGTCCCTGCGTACTGTAGTATTTCCCGAAGGATCCGGGATCATACAAAATGGTTTTCTTTATTTCCAGGCTCCGGTGAAAGAAATTCCAGACATCACCATGCTCCGGATAATAATGCCAGGCAATCCACACGTGGAGGCATCCCACGGCGACGTAGAGCAGAAAGATGAAAATGAATAAGCCTTTTCTTAACCCTGCTGAACGGAAAAAGCGCCATCGGTGGATCAGCAAACTGATACCTGCTGCCCAGCACAGGAAGAGCAGCCATTGCATCAGCTGCCTTGTTTAAATTGAGGAAGTCGTGCCGGATATTCAAGTTTTCTGCCCAGCATGCCTGAGATCCTGTTGAAGTAGATCGCATGGACTTTCAGTTGCGTGAATCGCTTTAACACCGTGGTTCTTGCGGCCCTGCCCATGGTCATGCGTTCGGCTGGAGAGAGGTTATAAAAATTCGACATCGCATCGGCCAGCTCCGAAGCGTTCCGCGGAAGACATAAAAACCCGTTTACTCCATGGGAAATGATTTCCCTGCACCCGGGGACATCGGTGGCGATAAGCGGCAGCGACAAGCAACCCGCTTCCAGCAGGGTTAATGGCAGTCCCTCACTGTAGGAAGGCAGCACCACGCAATCGGCCTGGTTTAGAAAGGGTCGGACATCGTCACTTGCGCCGAGATAGGTGATTACCCCGCTTCGGATCCAGTCGAAGAATTGACGGTGGGGTATGGAAGCCGGATTGTCGTGGTCGTAGAAACCGGCGACCAGGCATTCCACCTGGTAGCCCTGTTGTTTCAGGCTCGCGGCTGCTTCTACATATTCAGCGATCCCTTTTTCGCGGATGATCCGGCCGATCAGCAGGAAACGGATCACCGGTCGTATTTCATAGTGTCTCGAAGGTTTGAAGAATTTTTCATCAACACCCTCTCCCGGTAACAGAAAAGACTGTGATGAGTTGATAATGTGCTCCTGAACAAAAGTTTGCAGGTCATCGTGGTTGAGGAACCAGACTTCTTTGATCCTGGCCAAGGCAAAACGATACATGCGGGTCACGAGTTTCCGCATCCACCCATTATTTAGGAAAGTATAACCCAGACCGGTTATCACGGCAACAGAAAGACAGCCTGCCCTTCGGGCTGCGAGGCTGCCATAAATATTTGGTTTGATGGTATAATGAAAGATGAGGTCGGGCTGAAGCCGACGGTAATGACCAAGTAATTCCCGGTAAAGTTTCAAGTCGCCAAGCAGAGAAAAACTGGTAGGCCGGAGTGTAGTCAAGGGAAGATAAATCAGACCTGCTTCATTGTGCAGCGCTTCACTGTAGCGATCACGGGGAGCCAGCACGTAGACTTCCAATCCTGCGGCGATGAGTTGGCGGATAAGATTGATCCGGAATTTATAAATTCCCCAGGTCGAGTTACAGACAAAAAGGATCTTATTCCGGTCTTTCATTCTCTAAATGTACTCGCAAATAACCTAAATGTAAAATACCTGCAAGGTTCTGATTGTATATTTGCACCTCAACTTTATCTTCTACCAAAAGCTATTATGGAAGTAACCGTTCACACCGCCGAGCAACTCAGGATCACAGCAGCAGAATTTGAACTGATCACGGAAAAACTGGGCAGGGTGCCCAATTTTAATGAACTCTGTGCCTTCAGCGGCATGTGGAGTGAGCATTGCAGCTACAAGAATTCGATCAAATGGCTCAAAACCCTCCCCCGCGATGGCAAAAGAATGCTGGTTAAGGCCGGCGACGAAAATGCCGGGTTGATGGACATCGGTGACGGCTATGGGGTGGTATTCAAGATCGAGTCGCACAATCATCCTTCAGCCATAGAGCCCTTCCAGGGAGCGGCAACCGGGGTGGGTGGTATTCACCGCGACATCTTCACCATGGGTGCGCGGCCGGTGGCCTCGCTGAACTCATTGAGGTTCGGCAGCCTCGCCGAAACAAAGACCCGGCACCTGCTTGCAGGTGTGGTAAAGGGTATTGGCCACTATGGCAATTGTTTTGGCGTGCCCACGGTGGGAGGGGAGATCTACTTTGAAGACTGTTATCATACCAACCCCCTTGTCAATGCGATGAGTGTGGGGATATTAAAAGAAGGCACCACCATCTCGGCGACCGCCAAAGGCATCGGCAACCCCGTGTTCTTTGTTGGCTCGGCAACGGGGAAGGACGGGATCGGTGGGGCCTCATTCGCCTCAGCGGAGATTACAGCGGAAAGTAATGAAGAACTGCCAGCCGTACAGGTAGGCGACCCATTCCAGGAAAAGAAATTACTCGAGGCCTGCCTCGAGGTACTGACCACCGGCGCGGTCGTGGGTATGCAGGACATGGGCGCTGCGGGGATCATTTGTTCAACCGCAGAGATGAGTGCCAAAGGTGAGGTAGGCATGCGCATCGACCTCGACAAGGTTCCAGCCAGGCAAAAAAACATGAAG
>Ga0193752_1001071_pt1 | contig 23905 bp, 22 predicted proteins | sample H1c1metaG_FD_144924 | JGI IMG/M metagenome (GOLD analysis project Ga0193752, IMG submission 144924) | Soil microbial communities from a riparian zone of the East river system, Colorado, United States - H1c1 | ecosystem: Environmental > Terrestrial > Soil > Riparian zone | place: USA: East River...
CTTTGGCCTGTAGCCCGTAGCCCGTAGCCCGTAGCCCGTAGCCCGTAGCCCGTAGCCCGTAGCCCGTAGCCCGTAGCCTAGCGAGTATCACGCGCGAGAAAGTCATGCGAGAAACCATTCGTCTTATTCTCGGTAAGAGCGCGTTCCCAGTCATCCTGATTGCCGCAATCGTTCAAGGATGGGCCCTTTACGGACTGCATCAGTCCGTCAAAACTTCGAGCTGGCCTTCCACAGACCCAAGTTGGTTAGCTGCTCTGTACGCGCTCGTGGCGGTCGCTCCCATTACCGTACAGTTGCTGTGCGAGCACACTAAATCGACAGCTCTGTGGATCACGCTTGGCATCGTGTCGCTGGCTTATTTCTATTTCGGCTGGCACTACGGATCGGCAATTCACGATCCGTCCATCTTGCTTTTCGATTCCGACGATTTCGGCGCAACGGCTTTCATCATGGCGTTGTTGTGGTTGCTGATGCTGCCTTTCATCCAGCTACGCCTTTCGACAGGGACTTGGAGGATCAATTACCCCGACATTTTCGCCACGGCTTGGCGAAACAAGCTTTTGCTCGCCGAAGCTGCCTTGTTTACGGGTCTTTTCTGGCTCCTGCTGGGCCTCACGGCACAGCTGTTCTACATGTTGGGCATTCGGTTCTTCAAGGAGTTGTTCGCGGAACCGCTCTTCATTTACCCGGTCACGACACTCACCTTCGGCATCGCACTGCACCTCATAGGTTCGGTCGAGCGATTAACCAATGCCATCCTGGAGCAGGTACTCAGTGTACTAAAGTGGCTGGCGATCATTGCCGGCCTAATCCTCGCGCTTTTCACAGGTGCGTTGCTGTTCAAGCTGCCGGGCCTGATCTTCAGCGGCGAGCGAGCAATCGGAGCGGCATGGCTGCTGTGGCTGGTCGCGGTGATCGTGCTACTTATCAATGCAGCCTATCGGGACGGCCGTGTCGAGCATCCTTATCCGGAGTGGATTGCTCAGTCTCTGAGATTCGTCGTACCGCTGACGATCGTTGTGTCCTGTACCGCGCTCTACGCTCTTGTTGTTCGCGTTCAGCAATACGGCGTGACTGTCGAGCGAGTGTGGGCGTTTGTCGTTGCTGGCACTGCGATTCTGTACGCCGTCGGATATTCAATCGCTGCCTTGAGAACGGGTCAATGGCTTGGATGGATTGGACGAGCCAATGTGGGGGTTGCGCTCGCGCTCATCGCCACCCTCGCAGCAACCTTGACCCCGATCCTGTCGCCCCACCGCCTGTCCGCCAATAGCCAATATCGCATGGCGCTTGCGGCTGATGCTTTCCAGATCTTGAAGCCGGACGCCCTATCTGATGGCGAATCGTCGCTGCGATATCTACGCTTCCGGTCAGGAAGCTACGGGTTGGCAAATCTGAAATTGCTAGCGGAGCTGCAGGACCATCCGGACGCAGATCGCCTACGCAAAGAGTCGCTGGCGATTCAGAATCTTAAACATCGCGGCGAGCCGATTCCCATCAACGTCGAGGACATGTTCGCCCTACTGGTCATCTCACCCCCGAACCGCGAGATCGACGCAAAGCTCCGTGCGAAGATCATTGAGAATGCCAGTCGGCCTCGCGCCAATAGGCAAACTTCTCTGCAGACACCCGAGTCCGCAGGGCTGTTCGTTGACCTTCAGGGTGACACGACGGAGGAATTCGTATTGCTGCGGCCGAACGGCGGCGAAGTCTACGAGTTCGCAGGTGGTGAGTGGACGCTAGTGGCTCGCGCCATTTTACCGGCTCGTGCCACTTTCGATGACTCGGAGAACTCAGGCTCGATGCTTGAGAATGTCAAAGCCGGAAAAGTCAGCGTCGAATCTGCGCGCTGGAAGCATTTGACCATCGGGCCGCTGCGATATGACGTTCAGTAGTAGCTCCTCGGCGGTGGGCTTCGTGCTTAATAATGAATCGCGTTTTCTGCACCTTTTAAAACATCATGGGGAGTCTTCAATGAAGAAGTGGGGTTTTATTTATACGCTTGGCGATCCCGCCGCCAAAGCCAAGACGGACACCATTGGATCTGCCGCCTGCATGCTGGTGTGTGTAGGTGTGCCGAACGTTGCCGATGCACCGCAAGCGGCACTGCAGTTGCTAGCACAAGAAGTGCAGCTGATCGAGCTATGCGGCGCGTTTAGCGGCGCCGGACTTGCGGCGGTGGTCGACGCAGTAAAGGGGCGTGTGCCAGTGGGCGCCGTGTTCTACGGGGGCGAAGCAAGCACCGGACTGCACAAGCTTTTTGGATAACGGTTTTATTGATTGCCGCAACGCGCAGTGCGCAGCAACGTACCTCTGATGCGAATGCTAAAACGAAAAACGCCCGCGGCTGCGGGCGTATTCGTAGGTTTCAAGATAGCTTAGTTTGGCAGGAGCAAATCGAGAGCCTCAGTTAGGTCGCCCATCTTGGGCTGCTTGTTAGCTTTGAGTCCCTGATCGCGCGCGACGATTCCCGGTAACGGTTCAAGCGTAAAGCGCCGGTTGATCAAACGCTGGATGGATCCAGTATCGTACTGGGTGTGATCGACATGGCCGCGCTTCGCTAAAGGCGAGACGATGATGGCCGGAATACGAGTCCCGGGACCCAAACGTTCTGCCTTCGGCGGCGCAACGTGATCCCACAGTCCGCCGTTCTCATCGTATGTCACGACGATCACCATCTTTTTCCATTGCGGGCTGCGTTGCAGTGTCGCAATCAGTTGTGCGATGTGTTCATCGCCTTCCTTCACCGATGCGTAGCCCGAGTGCTGATTCACGTTGCCTTGCGGCTTGTAGAACGTCACATTCGGCAACGTACCGGCTGCCGCATCGGCTAACAGATCGTTGTAGTCCTGTAGGTGCTGAGCGCGCGCTTCGGCATTCGTGACCGGATCCATGTTGGCATAGTAGTTAAATGCCTGATGGTGGAACTGGAAGTTCGGTGCTGATCCGGGCGTGCGCGCAGGAAACGCGCGCGTCGTCGTTGCTAGAGCAAGCGTCTCAGCCCATGCACCCGTATACCACTTCCAGCTGACTTCCCCAGCCGTCATCCGATCGCCAATGTTAGCCAGCGTTTGCGCAGGCAGTGTCACTGACGAATTGCGAGTTGCGTAGAGCTTGGTCGGATCCGAACCCGAAGGAGGCACCAAGCTCGGCTGGTAAGGCGGAAACATAGTGTTGACCGTGTGCCATTGATCGTCGCCGAAGTAGTCTTTGGGTGCAACGTTGCCGCTGTTGACGTAGACCGGCGGACCATCGAGCGCAGAGGCCGGCGATGTGGCGGCGAGCTTAAGTCGCGGCAAATAGGCCCCGTTCGCATCGACATCGATCTGTGCAAAGCTCGGCTTCACCGGTGCCGTCTCTGCATCTGGATAAGTCGGCGCGCAGGCACAGATCAGATACTGATGGTTAAGGTACGAGCCGCCGAAGGCGCCCATAAAGAAGTTATCCGCCAGCACGTACTGCCGCGCTATATCCCACAGCGCCAGATCTCGCCCGTCGTTGTAGTTGAGCGCGAGCCCGCCGACATCTGAAAAGGCGGCGAACTGATCGTTCTTCCCGCCATTGATCTGCATCTGGTTTTCCCAGAACTTGTGAACCAGATCGGAGGTAATGATGGAGCTCGTGAGCGTGATGCCAAAGCCTGTCTCGAGCGGGTAGGGAGCGTTGGCCAGGCCCGCGCTTTGCGCTTGAGTAATGACCGGGGTTTGGCCGGCTTCCGTCACGCCGCCCCACGTCTGCGGCAGTGTTTGCAGGACCGAGCCATCGCGATCGGTTTGCGAAATGTACTTCCCGCGTGAGCTGCGATTGACGCCCGGTATACCGTTAGCGCCGGGAAACAGTCCATAGAGATTATCGAAGCTTCGATTTTCCGCGTAGATGACGACAATGGTGTCGACTTTTTGCTTCAGCGCGTAGGTTCGAAGCTCTTCGACATCACAGGAGTGACCCGAGAGCATCAACAACGCCAACCCTACGCTAACGGTACGTTTGATAAACATACAGCCCCCAATCGCTTTGAGTATTCTTAGAATCAGCACGCGACTTATAACACGTCACGCGTTCTGAGCGTCAGCAGGAAAATGCATGAAAATACATTCGATGAATTACACGCCAGTGCATCTGCAATGCAGCGAAGTAAAATCGAAGACGCGCCTGCACTCAGGGCCCCTCGCGGCGGGCGCACTCATCGTCTCGATTTCGCTGACGATGCAGTCATGCAGCCGCGACAGTAGTCCGGCGACAAGTGAAAACAATACGGACAATAGGCAAATGGCACCCACCCAATCCGCGGGTGCGAAATCCTTCTACGGATCATTCAAGCAACCCATCGATGTCGCTCGCGTGACGGAATTGGGCCGCGCCCTATTCTTCGATGCGAAACTATCCGCATCCGGCACGGTGGCATGTGCGACCTGCCATAGTCCTGACGCCGCTTACGGACCACCCAACGGCAGTCCGATACAAACGGCGGGTCGCAATTCGCGTGAAGCCGGCCTGCGCGCGGTGCCCTCGTTGCGCTATCGGCAATCGATCCCGCCTTTCACCGAACACTTTCACGACAATGAAGACGACAGTCTCGATCAAGGTCCTGCGGGTGGGTTTACGTGGGACGGGCGCGCGCAGTCATCGCACGATCAAGCGCGATTGCCGCTTCTTTCTCCTCTTGAAATGGCTAACGACAGCGAAGAGTCGGTCGTAGCAAAGGTCGAAGGAGCTGCCTATGCGGAAGAGTTTCGCAAGGCGTTTGGCGCTCAAGTCTTTGCGGACCGGGCACTCGCTTTCAAAGGAGTGCAGTTTGCATTGGAAGTATTTCAGCAAAGTCCCGCAGACTTTTATCCGTTCAGCAGCAAATTCGATGCGTTCCTGCGCGGCACGGCGGAGCTCAGCGAACAAGAGAGACGCGGCTTAGACTTGTTCAATGCGGAAGAGAAAGGCAACTGTGCCAGCTGCCACCAGACGGCCGTCATGGGCGGCGCGTTGCCGATCCTCTCTGACTTTGGCTTCATTGCCATCGGCGTCCCCCGCAACGCCTCGATTCCGGCGAACTCCGATCGCACTTACTTCGACTTGGGTCTGTGCGGTCCACTCCGTACAGACTTCAGCGATCGCGGTGACTATTGCGGGTTGTTTCGCACGCCATCCCTGCGCAATGCAGGGATACGCAAAACGTTCTTCCATAACGGCGCGATGGATACGCTCGAGAAGGTTGTCGAGTTCTATGTCCAGCGCGATACGAATCCTGAAAAGTGGTACAGCAAGCGTGCCAACGGCCAGGTGAATCTCTTCGACGATCTGCCGGCCAACTATCGCGAGAACCTTAATGTGGATCCGCCCTTCGACCGCAAGCGAGGCGACAAGCCCGCAATGGATGCAAGCGAGATTAAGGATGTCGTCGCGTTCTTGAATACCCTAACGGATGGGTACGTTTCGAAGGACGAATTGAAGGCCAAGCCTTGACTGCGACTTGGCCGGACTGGCGAGACTCGCAACACTGGCGAAATCTGGTCTCAAGCCAGATCGCTCGCGAGTGTTCGCTGTTTGCTTTCTGACGACGATGCGCGCCTCAAGAGGCCGAATGTAATCAGCAGCTGGCCCATCGCATATGTCATCCAGATCACCAGCCCGAGCCATCGCATAGGCCACAGAAACTTTCCGAGCGCAATCAGGCTGTCCGATGTCATGAACAAGACCGCGCCGACAGGGACGAATAGCTGCGGAACACGGAACGACAAGGCGGTCATCGCCACGATGGCGGCGATGTAAAGCACCACCGGAATAGCCAGCGCGCCTAGATGGGGCCACAGGATGAAGGAATAGCTGAGCGCGAATACTACAGCCGCGATCATTCCCGCTTGTCGCCATCCAGTCATTGCGATCGGCGCTTTGCGGCTCACACGAACAAAAATCACGGCGTACAGCACATGCGTGATCAAGAAACTGCCTAGCGCGGGCACGAAGAACCGTGTGCTATCCACTGCCAGTAATGAATCGCCTATGGCTGAAAACAACAGCGCAATTGCAAGCAAGGGAGACGTGTGCCGCCATGCGAGACAAGCCAGCAGCACGCACATCGACGCCTTTAGCACCACGCCGGCGGGATAAGGGAGCACACTCGCCAGCGGCAAATATAGAATCGGCGCGGCGAGTGCGAGAATTGTGAGCAGTCGATTCATTTGCCCTGGGTGAACACTCAAGCTTAATCAGTATGTCGCTGCGGACCTGGAGATTACCGCGCCGCCCGGCCATAAGCCATCAAAGGACGACTCGGGACTTTTGCGCTTAGTGTCCGACGAGATTTTCGGAGCATCGCTGAAAATGGAAGTGCGACAGAACGATCGGGCACTCGATCTCATGTCGCTCATCGCGATGGGAGCCTACTGACGGACGTTCGCACCAAGCAACTCGGAGGACGATTCCGATGTGGCTAGGCTGCCTTCTCGCCGAGCACCGATCGACGAGAAAAGACGCCCGTCACCAGTGATTCATATTCTTTATGCAATGCGACCGAACGATTGCGGCCATGTTGCTTAGCGCTATATAGCGCCTCGTCCGCAAGTTGGATGAACCCCGCAAAGCTACGGGTAGCTTTTGGCACTACGCACGCAGCGCCCACGCTGACGGTGATGAACTTGTTGTTGGGCGATGCCGGATGCGGGATCTTTAGATCCGCCACATGCTCGCAAAGCGTGCGGGCCGTCGCTTCGGCGCCCGCGTGGTCGATGTCGAACAATAGGATGGCAAACTCCTCTCCGCCGTAACGCGCGACGATATCCAACGGTCGGCGTGCACAGAGCGATAACGTCGCAGCCACCTTCTTCAGGCACTCATCGCCGGCTAGATGCCCCTGACTATCGTTGTAGTGTTTGAAATGATCGATGTCGATCATGAAGACGGCAACGGATGTATGCGTGCGAATCGCCTGACTCCACATCGATGCAATGCGCTCATCGAAGGCGCGTCGGTTGTAAATCTGTAGCAACCCATCGCGCTCGGCGGATGCGGTGAGGGCAAGTCGCACACTATGATGAGCGCGTTCGGCGTTGAACAAGGACGCTTGCGTCGCGGCGCCGCCCAATAACCCCAGCGCCAACAGACCGAATTCAAAATGCCACTGCGGCGTGACCGTGCCAACGGAATGCGCCCCGAAGAAGTAGATGCCAATGGCAAGCAATGCCGTACGGATAGCTTGGCGCTCATGCAAGCCATAGGCGGAAAAAATGCCGTAGACCAGAATAGCCATCCACACTGCGGTGGAATAACCCTGCTTGCGAATCAACACTTCGAGCCCGGTGAGCGCCACTACGTGTGCGAGCGCCACGAACTGGGTCGCCAACGTAAAGTAGCGTTTATAGAGCGGAGAAAAGACCACCGCGAACAGTAGAACCGTCGTCGGTAGAAACACAGTGAAGCGCAGCAAATCGAAGAACGGAATCTGATCTGGCGTCAGCATCCCCGTCCGCAGTCTGGCGATAGGACCGGGCCCGAACATATAAAGCAACGCGATGCCCATCGACAGCACCAATCCATGTTGGATGTTGCGTCGCGCGTTCTCCATATAGCTGGCGCGAAATGAAAGCTCCTCAATGGTGGGTGGCCGCTCCCAGAACAGGTTTTTGGCGCTGCGCCACAACGCTTGCGCCCACGGCTCTACGTTCTCTGCCGTAACAACAGGCTCGCTTGCGTCGTTCTGGGGTTGGGAAAAAGTCGACATTGCTTGTCGGTCTCACCGGCGTGGGCCAACCGCGAGAATACGGGCCGGTCACATAATCAGCGTCCACGTCGGTCACACTTGGTCGGCCTAAGGCTGAATATTGCGATAGGTCGCGGCACAAAAAGCACCCAGTTGAACGTAATCACGCACTCGCGTTCTCGTATGTCAAAGAGGCGTCATACGAGTGTGAACTGGATTCAGGTTTCTGGCCGCCATATTGGATACTTCATCATCGCCGACTGAAACAGGACCGACGTTTCCCAGTGTGCCAGCCACGCCTGTAACACTGGCAGCGTCGTCGCAAACGATGCACGCTCCGCATTCGCGAACTGCCGGACAAAAGGAAAGATCGCCACATCGGCAAGGGTCGCTGCCGAGCCAAATAGATAACGATGATCGCGCAGCCGGTGCTCCAGTGGCGTCAACAACTTGATCGCTTCGCTTCGATGCTCTGCTGGAATTGCACCCGGATAACGATTCGAATATTTCATGCGATCGAGATGAAACTTGAAAGCGCCATCGATCACGGCGATCGGTTCGTAGAGCTGAGCGCCGGGCCCCAACCAGTTCTCCGGATCGCGCTGCTCGAGCGCCCAGCGCATGATGTCCAAACTCTCATCGATCACGCGGCCATTCGGCAACAGCAACACCGGAACCGTGCCTTTCGGTGATGCCGCCAACATGGCAGCAGGCTTCGAGCGCAACTCCACTTCACGAATGTCGTAAACAATTCCGCTGAAATTCAATGCCATCCGAGCGCGCATCGCATACGGACAGCGGCGGAAGCTGTAGAGGATCGAATTCGACTGTGAGGATATCGTCTGAGGCGTCATGAAGCGAAGCGAATCAGCTTTTTGCGGCCGTTTCAAAATCGCTTGAGTCGTGGCGTTCGGGGGCAACTCCAAGCGCGAGCAACTCCTCGAGCATCACCGTGACTTTGACGCCATTCGGCGTTCCCGACGAGTAGAGCTGCAGGGGATGACGCCCTATCGGCAATTCCTTGTCGTGCGTCGGTCCTGCAATGGGACGATTGATGTTGGCGAATTTCCCGCCATTTTCTTTCTCACATTTCCAAATCTTAGGCGGCGTGTAAGCGGCATCGCTACTCATATATTCCTCGCTGCTATCGACTTGCACTCTTGGCCGAACACTCAGGAATATTGTACTGCTCAACTTATGGGTCAACGTCAAGAGCCAGCGTGATGCGCCAGCGTCAGCGGCTATTGGGTAGTCAACATCCTGCCTTCGCGCATACGCACTCGCTGGACGGAGATACCCAATTCTTCCTCGTAGCGGCGGATCACTCTTGCTTCGGCTTCCGTGGCCAACGTGACCGCCGTGCCCTTTTCGCCGGCGCGGCCAGTGCGGCCGACGCGGTGCAGGTAGGCTTTACTGAGCGTCGGTACATCGAAGTTGAAAATATGCGTGACGCCTTTGATGTCGAGCCCGCGCGCCGCGACGTCCGATGCGATCAACACGCCGATCGAGGCGTTGCGAAAACCATCCATAGAGCGCTTGCGCTCTTCCTTATGCAACGCCGCCGTCAGGTCCGCCGTGGGAATATGGTGATGCGCCAATTTGTCGGCTATTTTTTCGGCCGCATCGTTTCGATGCACGAATACCATCGCGCGCGCCGGCGAGAGCGCGTGTAGCAGTTTACGGAGTTCGTCCGGCTTGTCTCGCTCCTCGCAAATGAGATAGTAGTGCTCAATGTTCGGGTTCACCGCCGCAGCGCCGGCTTTCAACATCACAACGGCCGGCGACAACTTCGCGATCGCCTCGCTTGTCTGCACTTCGAGTGTTGCAGATGCAAAAATCAACTGTCTGTCCGGCGGGGCTGCCGCGACAATCGCGCGCACCGACTCCCAGCTTTCATCGTTGAGCAATCGATCCGCTTCGTCGACAACGATACTGCGAATGAATTTTGTCTTGAGCTTGCCCTTGGCAATCAGTTCGCCGATGCGCCCTGGCGAGCCCACCACAATGTGCGGCTTTTTCTTTAGCTTCTCTATTTGCCGATCGGTAGGCGTACCGCCGATCAACAACACTGTTCGAATGGCCCGGGCGGCGTTTTGAGCCAGGTCTGTACATTGACGTTGAATCTGGATGGCCAGCTCGTGCGTCGGCGCCACGATGATCACTTGCGTGGCAGCCTCGGCGCCATCGATGCGAGCAAAAATAGGCAGCAGGTATGCCAGTGTTTTGCCTGTACCCGTTTCGGCCTGAAGATAGGCGTTTTGTCCGGACATCAGTACAGGCAACGCAGCAAGCTGGATCGGCGTGGGACCGGTTATCTGCTGCTTCTCGAGCGCAGCAATGAGATCGGCTTGTACTTGCAGGTCGGCAAAATTCATGTCGGCTCGAGTCATCCCACTGGCCGTACACGGTGTCAGATCGGGCAGCCGTTGTCGACCGGTTGTCGACAAGACTGTGGATAATTGTCGATGTTTGCTGCGCCGTATTTTCTGCGCACCTCCCGGTTACAAGACAGATCTTGAATGCTGTCCGCTGCTTCAGCGACACTCCCTTGTCCCGCAGGCGGATTGGTTATTTAAGCGGCCGTCTTTGGGGAGTCCATTACTTGAAGGTAACTATGAGCCCTCGCATCAACTATCTGAGTCAATCGGCAGAGCTTTTCAAAGGCTTGACGGATTTAGGCAACAACACCAAGAAATCCTTGGACCCCCTCCTCACCAGCCTGGTTGAAATTCGAGCTTCGCAACTCAACGGCTGCGCTTTTTGTTTGGACATGCACGTCAAGGAAGCGAAGATCCACGGTGAGCGAGAACTGCGGCTCCACCATGTTGCGGTTTGGAGAGAGTCGCAATTGTTCTCAGCAAAGGAGCGAGCTGCGCTGGAGCTCACCGAATTACTCACGGAGCTCAACGATCACGGCATTCCTGATCCGCTATTTGCCGCGATCAAGACCGCGCTCTCTGAGAAAGAAATCTCCGATATCGTTTTTCTAATCGGTGTGATCAATTTCTGGAACCGACTGAACTTGGCGTCGCCCAAGCCTCCGGGCTCGCTCGACAAGTACTTGCAGCTTGAGCGCGCGGGCTTGAGCTAACGGTAATCGGGATAGCGCCTGAGGTTTACCCACGAATCTAAAGCGCTCAAAAAGTCCTGGTTTCCCTTTTTTTTCGTTCGCGTTGAGTGAGTCGAAACGATCTCCTTCTTTCGGATCCCTTCGAGACCAACGGGAATCCCACGGGGCTCACTCAGGGTGAACGGAGTGATTTGAGATAAATTGTTGATCTGGAAATACTATTCGCGGGTAAACCTCAGGGATAGCGCCGGTCTTTCGAATTGAACCGGCGCCCGTCCTCGCTATGCCGGCGGCGAAAATATCTCTCGCATCTCGCACGTCAGCCCAGATCCGTTGCCATGTAGCCGATGCACTTCCATGAAGTCGTGCGCCGATTTCAGCGCTTCATCGCGAGTCGCAAACTCGAATATCGCGAAACCCACGACGACCTCTTTCGACTCCGTGAACGGGCCGTCCAACATCTTGAGCTGGCGCCCCTTCAACTCCAATTTAGCCGCCGCTTGAATCGGCGTGAGCCCGCCGTCGAAGATCATTCGCCCAGCCTGCCGCTCGCGTAGCGCCATCGCGTGCAGTTCCTTTAACAATGGCGGGGACGGCGGCGGTGACGCGGGGTCCGCGTGCAGTAGATATAGATAACGCATCGTGTACTCCTAAGGCACTCCCAATGGCGCCCACGGCGCCGTTCACACCAAGGACGAAGGCGTCAAGGTTGTTCCGACATTTCGTTTTTATACACGGTGATTCCTTTTACCGGTGTCTTAACTCCAACCTCCGAGTCCGTGCGCGCGTAGGGTTACGTCGACCCTTCTTACAGAATATTTATTTCCTCCCGCGAGCCCGCTCCCGCAGATCGGCTAAACATCTGAAAGCAGACACCAATTTCCTGAGGCACCCGTCCTGGCACATAAAGTGCTCTTACCGCTATATAAAGAAAAGACAGAGACCAACGCATGAACCCAGTTTTCTTCGTGACTTTGACGATGTCGGCTTGCGCGGTCGCCCACTACAGCGTGGTGTTCCTGGAACCTTCGAAGGCGTCTTGGGGCAAAGCCACGATGCTTGGGGTGTTTTTAGTCATCGGCAGCAATGTTGCGCACTGGTCCGGATTCAATCCAATACCGATGTTGGAATGGATCGTTTACATCGTTGTGACCGGTGGCTTCGTCGGAGCGCTCTACAAGTTGAAGCCGCTCAATAGCTTTACAGTCGGTGCATGCTACGTGGCGGGTAGTTACGTGCTCGCACAGGCCATTCATCTCCCGGGAGCCGTGTTCAGCGCCTAGCCTCCCGTCGATCTTGACCGCGAAGACAGGATCTCGAGGACAGAGTGACCGCGGCCTCGTTTGCCTCGCTTCATAGGTTTCGGCACTGGGCCATCTTTCTAGGTCATCGCAAATTTTTGTTGCATGATCACAATGCTCGCGATCCGCTGCAGGCCGCCTTCGATCGCCATGCGTTTATCGACTGGGCTCTCCAACAATTGATCGAGCGCCGCGGATACTTTCCGCATGTCGTAGATCGGTTGCTCTTGGGCGGCTCGCGACGCAAACGTATCGCGATAAAAAGCCATCATCGGATCCTTTTCATCGCGCGCAGGCGGAGTCGTGAAGGGATGCTTTTGCCGGTCGTACACTTCTGGAATCAACACGTCCTTAGTCGCTTCACGCAGCACGTGTTTCTCGCGAATACCTTTTACTTTCATATCGACGGGCACACGCGCCGCCGCTTCGGCCACGCGGTGATCTAGAAACGGCACACGACCTTCGATGGAGTGCGCCATTTCCATGCGGTCGGCGAGATAATTCAATATGAAATTCGGCATGACCGTTTTGGAATTCACATACAACATTTGGTTGAGAGGGTCGCGCCCTGCAACGCGCTGCGCCAACGGTAATCGATCGAGACCCGCCAGCATGAGATGACGCCCCTCAAGCTGTGCCGCGACATCAGCACGCAAGAAGGGCTTCACGCCATTTGCCATCGCTGCCCCCACGTTGAGCGTCGCCGGTAACCAGCCCAGCCGACGCTGAATGGCTTGCATCTCCGGACTATCGACTTTCTCGGGCATCAAAAGCGCGCGAGTGGCCGGATTCGCGCCGAGCATTTCGTTGATATAAACAGATTTTTCGGCCGCGCTTAATCCGGGATTGTTGTTGACCGCATCCACTCGAAAGTAGGGATAGCCTCCGAGCATTTCATCGGCGCCTTCGCCGGTGAATACCACTTTGATTCCCGCGTCGCGTACGGCGCGACTCAACAGATACTTCGCAACGCCGTGGCCGTTAAACATCTGCGTCTCAGAGTGCCAAACTGCGTCGGCATAGGCGTCCGCGATTTCGCGGCCGGTGATCGGGATGGGATGATAGGACGCACCCACAAACTTCGCCTGCGCCTCTGCGATCTTCGCCTCGTCGTACAATGGATTTTCGAACGTTAGCGTGAACGCGCGAATCGGGCGGCTGAGTCCTTGCTGCGCCAATCCCAGTACGGCACATGAATCGATGCCGCCGCTGAGATACGACGCGACTTCTACATCCGCCACTAATCTCTGCTGAACAGAGTCGAGCAGCGCCTTGCGAAAGTCTTGAATGACTTCGGCTTCGCTGCGTGTATTGCGTTTCATCTCGTCGGCGGTTGGAATCTCCCAATCCCAATACGGATAGATGCGAACAGCACCGTCCTTGGCGATGGCATAGCAACCTTGCGGCACGGTATGGATGCCCGCGAACTCTGTCGACTCATGGCATCTGCCGGTACCGCCGGTGGCTCCTTCCAAATCCCATTTGGCCGGAACGCCCATTGCTAGTAATGCTTTAATTTCAGAAGCAAAGAACACGTCGCCGTTCACGACAGCGTAATACAGAGGCTTGATGCCAAAACGATCGCGAATGCCGATCATCGTTCGCTGGCGCTCGTTGGCGATGACGATGGCAAACTCACCTCGCAGCTCCGCGGGCATCTGCATGCCACGTTCTTGATAAAGATGCAGCGCGATTTCACTGTCGCTCTCGGTAGCGAACGACAAGCCGCTGGCGCGGAGCCGATCGCGAATCTCGCGATAGCCGTAGAACTCACCGTTGACCACCAGATGGACCGCGCCATCGGGACTGGTCATCGGCTGACTGCCGTTATTCAAGCCGATGATCGACAACCGTGTGTGACCAAGCGTCCACAGGCGGTCGCTTGAGGTCCAACTACCGTTGCCGTCCGGCCCGCGATGGAATAAGGATTTAAGCGCCGCATCGCGGCGCTCAGGTGCAAGTCCACGCTGCGTCATCGCAGCGAAAATTCCACACATAGTGTCCCCTTTGCGTGTCCTGTCAGTAGTCAGCCCCGTTCTTCTTATTCGGGCTTTTGGCTATCGCGGCTCGAGCTACAACTCGGTCCCCGCCGATGCCATCGCGCATTCTGACTGATCTCAATCGACCGAGGTCGACTCTCTCACCTCGCCTCGAGCGGGAACCCCGAAACGGCGACCTGAGCTGGCTCATCGCGCATCGACAGGATCGTCGATGGGCGGAACCGCGATCCTCGTTAACCGTTTATTTGAGACGTTCGCAGAATAAACCGCATCCATCAGGTACCTGGAAATGAGTGGCACTCGAAAGAGAGACAAAGACGAAGCACTGCAGGGGCTGGCCCACAGACTGTGGGTGCAACGCGGCAAACCCATTGGATCACCCGAGATAGATTGGACGCGCGCGGAGCAGTTGCTGAGCGAAATCGGTGAGTCGATCAAGCTTGTGAACGCCGCATTGGAGAAAGTACAGCAGAGCGGCGATGCGCCCAACGGGATAGACAAGGGATCTGATGGTGAACCGAAGTCCGCCACCGAGAGTTCACCTGCCGTCGCGAAGAAAACCCGCACGGCCAAGCGCACCGGCAAGAAATCACCCAGGAAAACAAGTTCTGCAAAAAACCTCGTCGCTCATAGCAAGACTAAGAGCGCGAGAAAAACAGATCGCAAATCGACAGTGCTTGGTGCTTCGCCGCAAGTGAGACCGTAGCGTTCCTTCTATTGTAGATCCCAAGACCAGTTCGGCGATGCCCTTCCCGCGCTATCGAACCTGACTCCATCGGACGTTTCTCTGTAGGACGCCGGAGACGACCACACGTTATGGGCGCCGATTCACAGGGCTGCACACGCCCCTAATACTCCGACTCCCTATTAGGAAGGTGTCACATGGCCTCCAAGAAAAAACCGTCTCGTGCTCCGCAGCCGCCTCCCTCTGACAAAGCCAACCGGGGTACCTCCGCGGTCTCTCAAAGTACTCGAAGCTCCGCGCGATCCACGACGAGCGGGCCGTCCGAAAAGAGTCGAGCCGCTGCGAACGATCGCGCGGCCGCGAAGCTGGTGGGAACAGAAGCACTTGCGAAGGCCTTTCCGTTCAATGCCGCCAAGCCATCGGAAATCGGCGCGGCGGCCGAGCGCCCGGTGGCAGGCCAGACAGCGAAGCCTTCGCATCCCATGATTGGCGGCAGTACCCTCAGCGAGACGAATGCTTCGCCAAAGGTGGGAACAGGCGATCCACCAGTGAGTGTGAACGCCACCACCGAATCGTTAGATCGAGTTCGAGTGGATTCGAGCGCACGGCATCTGACCACCAATCAAGGCGTGCCGGTTGCCGACAATCAGAATTCTCTGAAGGCGGGCTTGCGCGGCCCAACGTTGATGGAAGACTTCATTCTTCGCGAGAAGATTACGCACTTCGATCACGAACGTATTCCAGAGCGCATCGTCCATGCCCGCGGCTCCGGCGCCCATGGATACTTTGAATGCTACGCGCCGCTTTCAAAACTCACCAAGGCCTCCCTCTTCGCGAAAGCCGGGAAGCGCACACCGGTGTTCGTGCGCTTCTCCACGGTCGCAGGCGAACGGGGATCAACCGACACCGCGCGCGATGTACGCGGCTTTGCAGTGAAGTTCTATACCGACGAAGGCAATTTTGACTTGGTCGGCAACAACATCCCGGTGTTCTTCATTCAAGATGCAATGAAGTTTCCTGACTTGGTTCATGCGGTAAAGCCCGAACCGCATCATGCGATGCCGCAAGCGGCCTCCGCGCACGACACCTTTTGGGATTTCGTGTCATTGATGCCCGAGAGCACACACATGTTGATGTGGGTGATGTCGGACCGTGCCATTCCGCGTAGCTATCGCATGATGCAGGGCTTCGGTGTGCATACTTTCCGATTGGTCAATGCTGCTAGCGAATCGCAGTTCGTAAAATTCCATTGGACGCCCGCCGCAGGCACGCATTCACTTGCTTGGGATGAAGCGGTGAAGATCTCGGGCGCCGATTCGGACTTTCATCGCCGCGATCTGTGGGAAGCCATTGAGGCGGGCGAGTATCCTGAATACGAGCTTGGCATCCAGGTTTTTACCGAAGAGCAAGCGGATGCTTTTTCGTTCGACGTGCTCGATGCCACGAAGATTGTTCCGGAAGAACTGGTGCCCGTCCAGCCAATTGGGCGAATGGTGTTGAATCGCAATCCGGACAACTTCTTCGCGGAAACGGAGCAGGTGGCGTTTTGCGCGGCGCACATCGTGCCGGGCCTCGATTTCAGCAACGATCCGTTGCTCGCAGGGCGTATCCATTCGTACGTCGACACACAGATCTCGCGACTCGGCGGGCCCAACTTCCACGAGATTCCGATCAATGCTCCGGTTGCGCAGCCGCACAACAATCAGCGCGACGGGATGCATCGACAGACAATCGCGCGCGGACGCGTGGCTTACGAGCCGAATTCGCTGGGCGGTGGCTGCCCATTTCAAGCCGGCGCTGCGGGCTTCACTTCGGTTCCGCAACAGCAGGAGCCCGATGACCACAAGGTGCGCGGCAAACCGGAGCGATTCGCGGAGCACTACAACCAAGCGACACTTTTCTGGGAAAGCCAGAGCCCCATTGAAAAGCAACACATTATCCGAGCATTCCGCTTCGAACTCACCAAGGTACAGGTCACTGCGATCCGGGAGCGCGTTGTGGCGCAGCTGCGCAATGTCGCCCAAGAATTGGCAAAAGGGGTGGCGGACGGATTGGGTTTCAAGCAATTGCCAGCACCGTTACCAAAGATTTTGAAGCGCGACCCCAAGCCGGAAATCGAATCCTCGCCCACTCTATCGCTGCTGGCTCGACCGGGGAATACGGGCATTCGCACTCGTCGCGTCGCGCTGCTCGTGGCCGATGGAGTAGACGGCGACGTTGCGACGCGAGTGCACCGCGAATTGAGTGCGCAGGGCGCGGTACCACGATTTGTTGGCGTCAAACTCGGTTCGGTTAAAAGTCTGACTGGGAAAAACGCGAACGCCAACCAGATTGAAGTAGAGGTGTCACTGGAAGCAGCACCGTCCGTAGTATGGGATGCATGCGTCATCATTCACGGCGAGGCATCGACGCAAACGCTAGCCAAGAATGGTCATGCGCTCGAGTTCATTAAAGATCAGTATCGGCATTGCAAGCCGATCTTGTTGCTGGGATCTGCGGGTGCTGTCGCGAATGCCGCGAACATTCCAACAACGCTTCCGAATGGCGGCGATGACCCTGGCATGTTGCGAATCGATGCTAACGACCGCGAGTCCGGCGTTGCCGCTTTCATTGAAGCGCTCACACAGCATCGGGTGTTAGACCGTGAGACTGACCCACCCCGCGTTTGAGGAGCCGGTCTTCGATCGAACGATGATCACTGAGCGAGCGAACCAGTTCGCCGCTCAGTGAGGGGTCGCATCTCGAAAGCTCCAATACTGAAACATAAACAGCGCGATGAGCGAAAGAAGTGCGGCCGTGGCGCCGATCGACCAGACGACCAGTGGCCGATCTCCGAGGAATCGATAGGCCAGCAGTGCGGCCCCCGCGCCCGCCACAATACTGTTGACGATTGCGATCATGCTCGCTGCGGTCGTGCAGATTGCGATGAACATGCCGAATCGTGCAGCCGATCGCTTGTTAGTTTCGGGCCACCGGCCGCTTTCGGCCGAAAACATTCCCGCCGCCTCCGGAGTGAGCGTCCGGTAATACGCGCGAATCTGCGCGATGTTTCGCATGAGCTGTTGATTCTCGACGCTTGTCTCCATCAACCGGATAATCGTAAAGCAGCCGAGCACGAACAAGGTCGGAATGATTGCAGCGACCAGAGGCCAGAAAGCCTTGTCCGTTTCGAGTGAGAATCCAATCGCCACCAGCGAACCAGAAACCGTCACCACATAGAGCGATGTGCGCCCCGACGCCTCGGCCACGGTCGCACTCGCCGCAGACTGCAGCACGAAATGCTCGGCGTTCAGCGAGGAGATGAATGCCGTCTGCCGCTCGAGTTCGTCCACGGTAGTCTTGCGCCCTGTTTATGGAGCAACGCAAGGCGGATGCAAAGGTTCCGATTTCCTCCAAGCGCCATGCCTCGACACCGGCAGGCTGTGTCTCAATTGATCCGTGGGTCTCTCTCGGATTTCAGCGGTCGGCTGCAGCACCAATATGCGTCTGCACGAACGCCATCACGTTGCGAATGATTTCACGCGAGCGCTCGTCGTCGTTTTCAACATCGAAGCCATGAACACCTGCCGGGTGATTAACGAGCGTGACCGGCGCATTCGCTGCCAACGCTTCTCCCACAAAACGGTCGAGCCGCACGTTTAGTCCAGGCGTTGCATCTTTCCCGGCGCGCGCGATGAAGAGCGGCTTAAACGCTGAATCCCGCAGATAGGTGCGAAGAGCGAACTGCTCAGGATGATCGATCCTTGTTTGATCGACCCCCGCTTGACCGAACCCGATGCCGTCGAGATCCAATAATGGCCATAGAGCAACCTGACAGCGAACGTACTCAAGTCGATCGCGGATCGACAGTGTCAGCAACGGACCGCCGGCTGACATCGCGATGATGCAGAGCCGGTTCGCGTCGATACCAAACTTTGGTGCGTTGTCACGCACATAGTCGATGGCAGATCGGACATCGAAAGTAGCTTCCGTCAGCTGCGAGAGAGGCCATTGCAATCGGTGCGTAAAGGTCACCGCGACCACTCCTTGAGCCGCGATGAGTCGCCCCCATGAACGAAAACTGCCCATTTCCTTCACCGGCAACGCGCCCGGCACACCGCCATGGACGAACAGCACGGCAGGACAAGTAGAGTTCGTGGGAACGTCGGGGGGAATATAGACATCCATCAGTATCCGCGTCTCAGGCGAGTCGCAGTAACGTAAATTCGAGTGCACGGTAACGCGATCCATGTCCGGCACTCGGTAGACGATGGGTTTGCGCGCATGGTCGAGTTGTGACTGGGTCAGTTGTGGGTAGGGGTTGGACATGGCTGAATTTCCCTGTGGAACACAGGGGAATTAGGCGCTAGTCACTAGGTACTAGGCTCTAGGCCCTGGATTCTGAGTTCTGACTTCCGGCTACCGACTACCGACTACCGACTACCGACTACCGGCTTCTGACTTCTGACTAGGGCCTAGTTACTAGCGCCTTGCCTGAGATGACTAGCGCCTAACTACTAGAGCCTCGTTGCTAGTGTTTTGTTGCTAGCACTGCGTGCGTGTCCGGATCCATTCGACCAACTCCGGAGTGATTCCCCAAAGCTCCTGCAGATCGGTATCCGTGTTCAACGCTCGACTTACTTCCTTTGCGATGCGCGCGTCGTCATCTGCGAAGTCGCGAACCAAAGCATTCCATCGGTTCTCAAGCGACTGCGACTTTTCGGTCCCTGGACTCGCGCCCAGGTCCATCTCGTCACGTGCAGCGCCCGCGAGTTCCATCCATCCTCGAGACCATTCGCCGGCTAACCGCAGTCGGTTGATGTCCGAAGCAGGTAGATGTTGTGTCCACAGCGCTAAATGCGCCGTCTTAATCGCCTCGAGCAGATAGTCCATCATGGATTTATCGAACCCACTGCCCGCAAGCGTCCGCGCTTGAACTGTTGGATTGTCGTAGTACAGCACTTTAATTTTGTGTGCGAGACCGGCGTCGCCGCCCATCCTCTGCATGACCAGCCGCATCCAGCGACGGGACAACGCCCGCACAGTCTCATTATCCACCGACAGTTTTCGAGTCATCGCATCGCGCACTTCGTCGATCAGAACTCGCCACTCGTCGGTGGAGTCGTTGCGATGCGAAAGCATTTTCCCGATCTCTTCTGGCGAGCAATGACGATCGTAGGTGCCAATCATCTCGAGCGTCGACAGCCACTCGTCCACGCTTGGGGCCTGCCCGTCCTTCAGCCGCCCGTGCAGCCTCTGCAGCTGTCCACGCAGCATGGTCGAGCGCGCAATCTGCTCATCCAGCTGTTCCAACTGCTGGCTCATGAGGTGCTCCAACGAATGTACATCGCTCGTCAACGCGACGTCGATTTCCGCCAAGGACAATCCAACGCGCTGCAGCGCCTGAATGCGGTATAGACGGATCACTTCAGATTGAGCGTATAGCCGATACCCTGCGTCGGAGCGATGCGACGGCACGAGCAGACCAATCGCATCGTAGTGATGCAAAGCGCGAATCGTGAGTCCGGTGAGTTTGGCTAGTTGCCCGACCGATAGCAGCATGGATTTCCCCGAAGAAGGCGCTACTGTACGGGCTGACGTTGCGTCAGGGTCAAGCGTTTGAGTGCAGAAGATCGAACGAGCCTCGCTGTCCAGCGATACTTTAACAAACCGCTTTTCGTTCTCACTCGGTGATTTGCAGGGGAATAGGCTAGTAACTAGATACTAGGGACTAGGCGCTAGGCGCTAGGCCCTGACTGCCGACTTCCGACTAGAGCCTAGTTACTAGCGCCTAGTGCCTATATAGGGCGGAGGTGACCGTCCTGCGAGCAACTAGATTTGCGGTTGCCTATAAGGAGTGGGCGTTCGCATGCGGTCCATCCATGAGTACGCTTTCCAGGAATTCGTCTCGCTATCGGGAGACGCGGGGACAGCAGTCCACTGTGGTCCGTTCTCGGTGTTTACGAGGACTTCGACCAGTTCCGTATGCTGGATCTTCTTTGTCGAAATCCATTCCTGTTCTTCTTCCACTCCGCGGAGAGTTCGAAATCTAACGCGGTTGCCCGTCATGTGAGAAGGATCCACGAAGCGCACACCCGTGCAGCCGAACTGCAGTAGACGCAGCGCCAGCGCATCGGTGCAAAACAATTCACCAAAGAATTGATCGTGAAACAACTCGTGACTCGGCACGACGTCCGATCGAATCGCGATCCGCTCCGCGAAGCTCAACATCCGGCCGGTGGGTCCGCCCGGATACATCTCAGGGCTTATGTAATCTGATTTGGATGGATCGGAAATGTCTTCGGTGACGGGAATGTTCATGATCTTGTAGTGCATCGAACGCGGCAGCGCTGCGGACCCGCTGGCATCGACGTCGAAGAACTGAATGTCGGCAGCATCTAACGCCATCACCGAGCGCAGGCGCTCCGAGACGAATATCCACGACTCCCAACTAAAGCAATCGACGCGGAAGTTCTCCAAGGTCAATCGCAGTTGGACGTCCGGTATATCGCTTTGGAGCTGCCCGACGGAGGCGCCTCGCTGCCAATGCCTAGGGTCAAACAAGACGGCGCATGAGCTGACCAGCCGATCTAAGCCGATTTCGGTAGGAACCCTGGGGGTAAACTTCCATACTTTGTTCATGTTTGAGTTCATGTTTGAACTGTATGTGTTATCCGCTACGGGTTGCTACGGCCGATTGCTGATGACGCGCGCGGAGAAAGCCTGAAGTCTTGTCGGTACTGACGGACGCGGCGTGCATTATTTTCGAAAGCCCGCCCACGCTCAGTCTAAGCGTGGGTAAGTCAGACAAAGCACCACAGAAGCCAGCAGTATCAGGCCCGTCACAGCGATCACGCCCCAGCGCGCCAGTTTTTTAAGTGAGCTTTCCTTGCTCTCTCGAATTGAAGAGGGTCCGTCAGTCGCCTTGGTATTCAGCACGAGCAAGCCTGCGAATAAAGCGGCAACGAGGTACGCCGGATAGAGCGGCATGCGCGGACCGTCGGCGACGACCTGGATGATGCAAAGTCCGACCACGCCCACGCGCAGCCAGCGATTTTGACCATCGCTAATAAGCTGCGTGGGCCAGACCGCGATACAAGCAGCCAGCCCTATTAAAATCACCCAATCGACGAATTGCCAAATCATCTTAATCAAGAGTCCTTGAATGCGCTTTCGCTTAGAGCAGTTGAGTCAATGCGCGCGAATTCTGCCATGCCCAACCTCGCAAAGGGGATTGCGATGACGACATTCAATTTCTCGGCGCACTCGCCAGGAACGCAAACGGTCGCTGAAGCGTTGTATTAGTCTCGACTGAGATTCTCCGAATGCCAGAAGGACCCTCGATTGTCATCCTGCGTGAAGCGACGACCAAATTCGTCGGGCAGAACATTCTGCGCGCGACCGGAAACTCCAAGATCGAAAAGCGGCGGCTCGTGGGGAAACGTGTCGTTGACATCAAGAGCTGGGGCAAGCATTTCTTGATTGAGCTTGACGGTTTCGCATTGCGGGTTCACTTCATGCTGTTCGGTTCCTATCGGATCGATGAGCGGCGCGACACCGATCCGCGCCTCAGTCTCCAGTTCAAAAACGGCGAGTTGAATTTCTACGCGTGTTCGGTGCAGTTTGTCGACGGCGCGCTCGACAGCACGTACGACTGGAGCGCAGATGTGATGTCGGATCAGTGGGACGCGAAGAGGGCTGGGCAGAAACTACTAGAGACACCCAAGACGTTCGCCTGCGACGCTTTGCTGAATCAGCATATCTTCGCGGGAGTGGGCAACATCATCAAGAACGAAGTGTTGTTTCGAGTCCGCGTTCATCCATTATCGCTCATCGGCGGTCTGTCGACTCGCAAGCGTTCGGAACTCATCGCTCAAGCACGTCAGTACAGTTTCGAATTTCTCGAGTGGAAAAAGGCCTTCGTGCTTCGCAAACATTGGCTCGCGCACACGAAATCGCATTGCCCGCGCTGCGAGATCCCCTTTAGCAAAGGCAAGTTGGGCCGGACTCAGAGGCGAAGCTTCTATTGCGAGCGATGTCAGAAGCTGTACTCGGACGCGCCAAAGGTCAACGCCCGTCGCTCCGAAAAAGTGTCTTTAAAGGTCGCCCGCTCTCCTGCACGCACTCGTGCAAATGTCTCGCACAAATCACGACTCAGTCCTCTGCATCCATGAGTAGGTGACGGAGGTCCAGCGCGTTGGAAGTGGCACACCCTGCGGCTGTGTTGTCGAAAATAACCCACGAAGCAATCTTGCTGCTGCGCTGACGAACTTGCATCGCCCATGCAAGCAGCGCGTCCCGCGAGTAGCTCGACCAATATGTACGCGGCGAGCCGTGTAGCCGAAAGTAGACGAGTCGATTGTTGGCGCCGCCGGGCTCGCTCCCAACTGCGACCATCCGAGGATCGGCGACGACACGACTAATGCTGTGATTGCGAAGCAGGTCGTCTGCGCGTATTCCGAACCAACTTTCATGGCGCGGCTCACAGACGATCGCACCTCGGTGTAGCTCACGGAGCATCCCGAAGAAGCGGGCAACTACACGCGAGTCGAACTCCATTGAAGGCGGTAATTGAATCAAGAGCGGACCGAGCTTTCTGCCGAGACCTTTAACTTCAGTTAAGAACTGCTGGACGGGTGCTCGGGTGCGACGCAACTGCGAATCGTGTGTCACGGTGCGCGGCATTTTCACCGCGAACTTGAAGGTCGATGGCGTCGAGTCGGCCCATCGACGGTAAGTAGACGCTGCATGGGCACGATAGAACGAGGAATTGATCTCGACGCAATTCAGCCGTTGAGCGTAACGCTGTAGATGAGTACCGGTTGCGGGGAAACTCTCGCTCACAGCACGCGGCAGACTCCAGCCCGCAGTTCCGATGAAATACAAGGTGGCCTCTTGGTGGGTACGAAGTGAGCTGCGAGAACCGATACGAATGGCTATCAATGAACTCGGGAAGCCGCGCGCGTGTTCCGTTGCAATACGCCGGTCTCGAATCGATGGGGCTGACTACCTTTCGCGGCAGTGAAATCGGACTCCGGTCAACAGGTATTTTTCCACTTCGGGGTCTTGCCTTTGACCATGTCCGCACGTCACTCTTAACGGATGGCTTCAGGACTCGCAGCACTACTCGACGATATCGCGGCAATCGCCAAATTGGCGGCCGCTTCCTTGGACGATGTG
>Ga0193752_1001073_pt1 | contig 23887 bp, 13 predicted proteins | sample H1c1metaG_FD_144924 | JGI IMG/M metagenome (GOLD analysis project Ga0193752, IMG submission 144924) | Soil microbial communities from a riparian zone of the East river system, Colorado, United States - H1c1 | ecosystem: Environmental > Terrestrial > Soil > Riparian zone | place: USA: East River...
ATCTGTATAACTTTAAAAATGGTGTGCTTATCCCCGGGCGGCTTGAGTTTGTCTGGCTCTTTGGTATCATTGGTATTTTTGTATTGATTCTTGCCTGTATCAATTTCATGAATTTAAGTACCGCAAGAAGTGAAAGAAGGGCTAAAGAAGTTGGTATTCGAAAAGCGGTAGGTTCACTAAGGCGCCAGTTGATCGGACAGTTTTTTAGTGAGTCGCTACTTGTTGTGTTGTCAGCTTTTATTGTTGCATTGTTGCTGGTTCAGCTTAGTTTGCCCTGGTTTAATGATTTAGCTGCTAAACAAATGAAAATTATCTGGAACAACCGTGCAGTCTGGATATTCAGTGTGGCTTTTTGCATTATCACGGGTTTGATCGCAGGTAGTTATCCGGCCATTTATTTGTCTTCTTTCAAACCGGTCAAAGTTTTGAAAGGTACGTTCCGCGTTGGTCGCTTTGCAGCCGTACCGCGCCGTGTTTTGGTTGTTATTCAGTTTACAGTTTCTGTTACTTTAATTATTGGAACAATAATAGTGTTCAGGCAAATTCAGTATGCAAAGAACCGGCCTATCGGGTATAGCAGAAATAATTTGGTTACCATTCCGTACTATTCTAATGAAATGAAACTCTATCCTGCATTTCGGAATGAACTTCTAAATACAGGTGTCGTAACTGATATTGCCAAATCATCCAGTCCCACAACAGGGATCTGGTCGTCAGCAGACAATCTTGAATGGCAGGGAAAGGATCCAAACAGACAGGAAATGTTTGGAACTATCCTGGTCGATCCTGATTATGGTAACGTGGTAAAGTGGGAAATAAAAGATGGAAGAAGTTTTTCGCCGGAGTTTCCTGGTGATTCAAGCTGTTTCTTATTCAATGAAACCGCAATTAAACAGATGGGCCTGAAAGTCCCATTAGGGCAACTAATAAAATGGCATGGAAAAGATTGGAGGATTATTGGTGTAGTAAAGGACATGGTAATGACATCACCTTTTAATCCCATAACACCAACCGTCTTTTTAATGGATAGCAAGGAGCGATCTTTCAATGTTATTAATCTGAAGATTAATGGAAACAGCCCCGTTCAGAATGCGCTGGGCAAAATTGAAAATGTTTTTAAAAAATTTAATCCGGGTTTTTCTTTCTCTTATAAATTTGCCGACGAAGAATACGCCCTGAAGTTCGCAGAAGAAGAGCGGGTTGGAAAACTGGCAACTTTTTTTGCATCTCTTGCTGTACTTATTTCCTGCCTTGGCCTATTTGGTATGGCATCCTTTGTGGCAGAACAACGAAATAAAGAAATTGGTGTCCGGAAAGTTCTTGGAGCATCAGTATTTAGCATCTGGAAATTGTTATCAAGAGATTTTGTTTTACTGGTTGCTATTTCATGTGCCGTAGCTTCTCCGATAGCATATCATTTTTTAAGTGGATGGTTGCAGAATTATGATTACCGGACCACGATTGAATGGCCGATATTTGCTTTGCCGGAGGTATTGCAATAATCATTACGTTGCTTACAATAAGTTTTCAAAGCATTAAGGCAGCATTGGTAAATCCTGTAAAATCTTTAAGGTCTGAATAACGGGACTTTATTAGTAAGCCGGGATAACATTTGAGATTGAGATCAGTTCGTTTTCCATATGATCTGTTTTATCTGATCAGAACCAAATGAGATGATATCCGTGAAAGTGTGACCTGTTCCGTATTGCCGTTTGATTCCGGCATAATCACCCTGCCATTCAATACCCATTTACTGAATTTACCTTTAGGTTGGGAAAAAACAAATCGCCAGGTTGGGTTTTTTTGTGAAATATCAAAAACATTTTCTTTTTTGCCCTGCTGAAAGCTTACCGAGATCACGTTGTCGTTTATCTCCACATTTTCAATTTTACCATGTTCCAGGGCAGCCGGCAACTGGGGAGAAAGGTTGATTTGTTTCTTAAATGCAAAAGGTCTGATACCGAATAATTGTTTGATGACCGGTTCACCAAATGCATACAGATTCCAGGCCTGCGTCATCATACCAAAATCAGGAGATACTTCATAAATTGAGCCAGGCAGGGCGTAGCTGAAGGTAGCCAGCATTTTCTGCAACAAGGCATAAGCTTCATCCGGCCTGCCATAATTGTTTTCTGCAACAACCTGTACCCCGGTTGGCAAGGTCATTACCGCACCAGTATATGTGAATGCTCTTTTATTTGCCATTGCGGCAAATGATCCCTCATCAGCACCGGCTGTTTCATCGCGGTCGATACCAGTAACAAACATTCCAAACGGATTCGTAAATTTCTTTGCTGTTTCAAGTGCAATAATAGCCTTTGCGGAATCTGCAATTCCCATTTCCATGGGTGTGTTTACTACCCAATTGTGATGCATTACGAAACCTTTCCTTGCATTTACCGTATCTGCTGAAATCCTTTCTTTTGTGCGCTTCAATTCGGCAACGGCCCATGTCTTTTTCAGTGTATCAGCTCTTATAATAGCATCGTCTGCCAGTTGCATGGCCTGTTCTTTCGTGCCAATAAAATCCGCAAAAGAGCCAAAATCTTCAACCCAAAAATCTTTATTGATCCTCGTCCTGATTGAATCTGCGATTGTTTGATATTCTTTCGAAAGTTGTTTATCTGCAACAATCATTGCCATCTGCGCAGCATCAGCAAATGCTTTTTGAGTATATGCGGCAACATCGATCATTTCGGAAGTCAATCCATGAATCTCCATCATGCCCGATCCATCCGGCAAGAGGTTCCCATCTTTATCATTATCCTTAATCAACCAGTTTAGACCTTTTTTAATCGCCGGATAATGTTTTCTTAGAAAAGCCATATCACCTGTCCAGCAGAATACATCCCATATCAGGGAAACAAACTGCGCTGTCTCATTGACGTTACCCGGGTTATAAACGGCACCGTTGGTTGAAACCTCATGAACAATCCGGCCGTTCCCATTCGTTTTTGCCGAGATGTCATAAATAAGGTTAATGGAACTATAAACAATATCCTTTTGTCCCGTTGCAATTAAACCTTTAAGGGTATAAGCCATATCGCCGCCAAACCACCAGGGATAATCCGGCAAGCCGGCACTGACAGCTCTGCCTCTGCCCGGCACATCAATGATCAGCCAATCATTATTATACTTTATCCAGCGGAACGCCGTTTCAAGTTTTTTATCGCTGAGGGTGATTTTAGTTTTGTTGGAAATGGCTGTTAGTCTTTTCTCTTTTTCCCTCAATAGTCCGGCTGCATTGTGAATGATCTCATTAAAAATCCGAATGGCATCTGCTTGACTCTTTACGGAACCAGCTATCGTGACCGGAAATCTAAAACCGGCACCAGGGAGTATTTCGATGGAATAAATCGTTTTTGTGACCGACGTATTTGGTTTGCCGGCCTTGCTATAGCCAGGCTGTTTTGCCCATGTTGAGTCACCAGTCCAGTTTCTATCAGTCTTTGTTTTAACAGTTGATCCATATACTGCAAACCAGGAGTTTAAACTATCCTTTGCTGTCCAGATATTTTTCTCCGGATCAAATGCCGATTTATCTTTCCCGTCGGCCATTCCGGTACGATCACCCAGCCAGACCGGCATAAGGTTACTTGTTATTTCCAGTTCAAGATCAATATTTAGCTTATGCCGGGATTTATTTTTAAGAACATATTCTATGTAAACACCAGGTTTGCTATCTGGCACGAATTGATATCGTTCAACTGAAATTTTATCAGAAATATTGTGATAAATATGCCTGTTGCCAAAAGGATAATTAACAAAGGAATCAGCCTTCAGGGCAAACCTGTCGCCATTTATTGTAAGATATGCGTTGAAGCCGTCAAGCAACTTGATAGGATGGCTCCAGATGCCACCCATTTCTCCGGTCACATGCCAACCAATATCGGGAAAACTGCCATCCTGGAAACCGACCATGTAAAGCCTGTCACCAGCAGTGTTGTAAGGACTTTCAAGGTATTGTTTTCGCCCGGGTATTGATTCGCCTTTGCTGAATAACGACTCAATTGTTGGTAGCTGAGATCGCTGAGCTTCAGATGAGAAACTGAAATTAAAGAGAAAAAGCACTAAAGCCCGGATTCGATTTTTTGACATAGCAGGGTGTATAACATAATATACAGCTTTTAAAAGTAAGAAATGTTACGCTACATTTACGCTGGCAGACCTTGAGGTCCGCACTACAACGTTGCACCCATGAAAAGAATTAACAGCATAGACATTACAAGGGGTATAGTAATGGTTATAATGGCGCTGGACCATGTAAGGGATCTGATTCATATAGACGCAATAACGCAAAGCCCCACCAACCTGGGAACCACTACACCCATCCTCTTCTTTACCCGGTGGATCACTTATCTGTGTGCACCCACATTTGTTTTTCTGGCAGGCACCTCTGCGTACCTTTCTTTTAAACGAACCAATGATGTTTTACAAACCAGGAGTTTCCTGTTTAAACGTGGCGTTTACCTTGTGTTACTTGAATTTGTTATTGTAAATTCTATATTATATTTTGATCCGGGCTTTCATAATTTTATTTTCGAAGTAATCGCAGCTATAGGTTTTGGATTTATCGTACTTGCTTTATTACTCAGGTCATCTGTAAAATCTATAGGCATTACAGGCCTGGTGATAATATGCCTCCACAATCTTTTTCCACTTATTCCTTTTGATGAAGGTTCTGCTTTTAAAGCAGTTCTATCGCCATTGTTTGGTCCTGCTGCGTTCCCGCTGTCTGCAAACAGATTCCTTGTTGTAGCTTATCCGCCTGTTCCCTGGTTAGGTATAATGCTTACAGGATTCGCTTCGGGCAAATTATTTGAACAGACTGAGCTTAAAAGAAAATATACCTTTATAAAAATCGGTGCGAGTGCATTGTTTCTGTTTTTTGTGTTGCGCCTGATAAATATCTATGGTGACCCAGCGCAATGGTCTTCGCAAAAAAATACCGTTTATACCTTCCTTTCGTTCATAAACGTGACCAAATATCCTCCATCACTTTTGTTTTGCCTGGTTACTTTGGGAATCATGTTTTTGATGCTTGCATTTACGACAAATGCAAGCGGAAGTCTCAAAAACATTGTTTCTGTTTATGGAAAAGTTCCTTTGTTTTACTTTCTCCTTCATTTTCTGGTTATCCATGTGATTATGATAATAATCATGTTGATGCAAGGTTTTCAATGGCATCAACTCGATTTTGCATCCGGTAGTTTTGGCAGACCAAAAGCGAGGGAAAGCGGGCTTTCCCTCACTATAGTTTACCCGATCTGGATCAGCGTTGTAGTTGTTCTGTATAAGCCATGCGTCTGGTTTGGCAAATACAAAGCCGAACATAAACAGTGGTGGTTAAAATATCTTTAATATTGTTTAGGGTGTATAGTATAATATACTGCTTTAAAAAGTAAGAAATATTTCACTACATTTAGTCGGCGGACCATGCGCCGATACCAGTCTCGTCTGACGTAAGGTTTGCAGAAAATGAAGCACCCCAGGGACCAACAGTAGCCGTACCAATCATATTGAAAAGCACCCAATTCTTAGTGGTTGCAGCATCAAATGGAAACAACGGCATCTGGGCTGGATACCAGGCTGGTAACAGTTGACTCAACTGAGTAATAGCTGTATGAATTGGGTTTATTTCGGAACCAGGTAAAAGTTCATCAACCATTATTCACAAAAAGGGGAGGACTCAAATCAAAAATAAGTAAGGAGTAATTTTTCCGATAAACGGATTTCTCCATTGAGCTATCATTTTATTTTGTAAATTTTCTGTCTAAAACTATTTTTTATGAGAAAGATACTGTTCATTTCTATGATGATGGCCGGATGTTTTATTAGCCGGGCCCAGTTGGCTGATTCAATAAAAGCTCAGTTTATCGGGGATTGGGAAAGGGCCAAGGCATATACCAAAGAGTATCTTGATGCGGTTCCAAAAGATAAATATTCTTTCAAGGCACAAGACAGTGTTCGAAATTTTGCACAACAAATGCTACATCTTGCACAGGCTAATATCAGCCTGAGCTCCAACGGTGTCGGAAAACCACCAATATGGCAGGGAGCCTCACTTGAAAATAGCAAAACTGCACAATCAGCAGACTCTGTGATGTATTATGTAATGACCAGTTATGACTATGTGATCGATGGCGTCAAAAATATAGATCAGGCTAAACTACTCGAAGTTACCGGCCGGGGCAGGTTTAAGGTGACAAGATATGGCTGGTTAACGAAAGCCTTTGAACATCAGACACACCATCGTGGACAATCAACTATTTATATCAGATTAATGGGAATAAAGCCGCCTAATGAAAGACTGTTTTAATTATAAAATATCTGCCCGTACCTTATTATGGTTATTTTGTTTTAAGAGATGGACAAACAGAGTCCCGGCACTTCTCACAATAACGCAGTTTCTAATATCCTTTGTAAGCGCGCAAGCCATCGACCGCAAACTGCTGGTCGAAAGGCATTCTGTAGTAAACACCCGCTTCGATTCATTAGCATCACTTTCTGTTGGTAATGGGCGTTTCGCATTTACGGTTGATGTAACCGGACTGCAATCTTTTTCCCGCGAGTATGGTAACGGTGTACCGCTTGGCACACAGAGTGAATGGGGTTGGCATAGTTTTCCCGATACTGCAAATTATTCGTTTGATGAAACACTTCAGTATTTTGACGTACACGGACGAAATATCTCTTATTCCGTTCAGTCAAAAGAACCATTAAGAAAGAAAAATGCAGTAGACTGGTACAGACAAAACCCACACCGTTTACAATTAGGAAATATTGGTTTTGAATTGACAAAAAAAGACGGATCCTTAGCTGCCATCACCGATATTCAGAATATTCGTCAGACACTTAACATGTGGACCGGTGAGATTCATTCGCATTTTACAATTGAAAACATTCCTGTTGATGTGACTACATATAGTCACCAGGTACAGGATGCAATTTCGGTTAAGGTAAGATCACCCTTACTGAAACAAGGAAATATCCGGATCCGGCTTCAGTTTCCTTATCCGACCGGTAATTGGTCTGACGCGGGGATTTCTTTTTACGAAAATAACAATCAAAGTTCATCTGTAATTACAAAATCAGACACATCGGCTTTAATACAACAACTGATCGATACCGTTTCGTATTTCGTCGCGCTGAAATGCAATCGCAAATCAACTTTCATCGAAAAGAGCAGTAGTTATTTTGTTATAAGCCCCACTGGAGGCGATAATTATGAATTCAGTTGCCGGTTTGCAGAAAAAAGAAGTGAAGCTACAGCTGTTTCTTTTGCAGTAACTTCTGCAAATAGCAAAGAACACTGGATGAAGTTCTGGCAGAGTGGGGCGGCTGTGGATTTCAAAGGAAGTTCCGATCCAAGAGCCTTTGAACTGGAAAGAAGAATCATTTTATCACAATACATCACAAGAATTCAATGCGCAGGCAATTACCCTCCGCAGGAAACCGGTTTGACATATAATAGTTGGTATGGAAGGCCACATCTCGAAATGCATTGGTGGCATGCAATACATTTTTCTTTGTGGGGTAGAAATGAATTGATGGAAAAATCATTGAACTGGTATGCGAAGGTATCAGAAAAGGGCCGGCAAATTGCAAAGCGACAAGGTTATGAAGGTATCCGCTGGCAAAAGATGACAGACAATAAAGGCAATGAGAGCCCCTCATCTGTCGGGGCATTTCTGATCTGGCAACAACCTCATATCATTTATTTTTCAGAACTATGTTACCGGAACACTAAAAGTATAAAGACACTTGAGAAGTATAAAGACCTGGTTTTCGCCACTGCAGATTTTATGGCTTCTTATGCTTATTTCGATTCTGTAAAACAGAAGTATGTCCTGGGTCCGGCGCTTATTCCTGCCCAGGAATCATTTAAACCCGATTCAACTATTAATCCGGCCTATGAATTGGTTTACTGGTATTGGGCTTTAAAAACAGCTCAGCAATGGCGGGTTCGTTTGCATTTACCGGGAGATAAAAAATGGAATGACGTGATAAACAGACTTTCAAAATTGACTGATAAGGATGGAAAATATTTATTTACCGAAAATGCCTTCGATTCTTATTTAAATCCCAGATATAAAACAGACCATCCTTCAGTTTTGGGTGCATTGGGCATGTTACCAAAGACTGATATGGTTGATAGCTCAGTAATGTATAATACGTTTAACTGGATCTGGGATAACTGGTCGTGGCCAGATACCTGGGGATGGGACTTTCCTATGACAGCCATGACAGCAACGAGGTTGGGAATGCCGGAAAAAGCTATTGAATCATTGCTTATGCCGGTCCAAACCAATACTTATTTATCAAATGGACACAATTACCAGGACAAACGCTTAACGATCTATTTGCCAGGTAATGGAGGTTTGCTTGCTGCCATTGCGATGATGTGTGCTGGTTACGACGGAAGCAAAATAACTAATCCAGGCATTCCCGGAAATGGTAAATGGAAAGTGAAGTGGGAAGGCTTAAAGCGGATGCCATAGTTCCGTGTTCCGGATGAACCTTATACAAGGACAGACAAGATTTCAGCTACACATTTAACCGGATCGTCTATTCTGAGTCAGGATCGCTTAATAAGCAACATAATTTTACAGGACAATTATATTATTAAAAGTCTAAAATTAAAATTATGAAAAAGCTTATCTTATCAATCACGACCATTTTGCTAATAAGTGTCTCGGCTTTATCTGCAAACACCAACACAATAGATACTGTCAAAGCCCGGGAGGTTTTTAATAAAGAGTTTCCTAATGCGGAATCAGCGAAATGGAGTATGGAAGGAGATTATACAAAAGTATCATTTCTATTATATGGTAAATGCGCCTTTGCCTTATTCACCCCTGAGGGCGATTTAATGGGCACAGTCCGTAACATGTTTTATGCTGAAACACCTATCAATGTAATTACATCATTCGAAAAACGTTTTAAAAATCCAAAGGTTTATTCCATCGTGGAAATCAATTGCAAAAATGGAATTTCTTATCGCTTACTATTTGACAATGAACAAAAAAGATATGAAGCGACTATAAATAACGATGGCTCCCTGAGCAAAGTACAAAGGATAAAATAGCAAATTAAATTATACAGGATACCATGGAAAGCAATAATGTCGATTTTGATATGATAAATTTGTAAATTCAGGTTTCTACAATTTACAAAACAATATATGATCAAAATTGGCAGGCCAGATATAAAAGATGCGCCTTCATGGTATCCATATTATTTTAATCTGGCAGAAGGAGACGACTTAATAGAAGCTTTAAGAAATAATCAGAAGCAAATGCCCGGCTTTATCGGATCGATTCCGGCATCAAAAGAGAATTTCAAATACGCACCTGGTAAGTGGACTGTCAAGCAGGTCTTAATTCACATCGGTGACGACGAACGGTATTACTCATACAAATCATTCTGTTATTCACGACAGATAAATGTCCATTTGGAAGTTCCACCCGCGGGACCGATATACGCAAAACACTTCAATGCGTCCAGCCGCACTTTAAAAGATATCGCTGAGGAACTATACATGATCAGGGAAGCCACTATCAGCCTTTTCAGCAATATGACTAATGAGATGCTGGACTTTAAAGATTTTCCCTCGAAAGATATTTACTCTGCACGCAGTCTTGGTTGGATGGTAGTGGGCCACAGCGTTCATCATTGCCGGTTTCTAAAAGAAAACTACCTGGTTTAAATCATATCTGCCAATTAGGGAGCATTCCACTTCTATAGTCCCGGGTGTAAGCTATAGATTCAAATTTAAGCAGTTTGCAGAGGGGGACATAATGTTTAAGATTGCAGGGCTAAAGTATGTCCTGCATTAGTGACCGGTAAGGACACGATAAATGTGCTGCCTTCATTTATCTTACTCAGTACATTGATGAACCCTTTATGCTTTTCCACGATTTGTTTGCATAGAGCCAGTCCAATTCCCGTGCCTTCATACTTTGTCTGATTATGCAGACGCTTAAACATTTCAAAAATCTGTTCAGAATATCGCTGATCAAATCCAATCCCATTATCCTTGATATAGATGCGGCAATATTGAGGGGAAGAAGATACCAGTTTCTTTTCATTTTTGAAATTGTTATGTCCATTCTCGGGATATATTTTGATGACAGGAGGCACATCGTCTTTGGAATATTTCAGCGCATTCGAAATCAGGTTAAAAAATAATGGACGTATCAAAACGGGATTCACATTCAGCGAAGGAAGCGCGCCTAGTTCAATGCTTGCTTTTTTCTCCAGCACGATCTCCTGCAGATCTTCCAGTACTTCTTCTACCAGTAATTTTATGTCGGATTTGATAAAAGGCTCATTTTGAACGGAAAGTTTTGAAAACATCAGAATGTCCTGGATCAGATCCTTCATTCTCAGAGTAGCTTTATGAATACGTTTCAGGTCCAACAGGCCATCAGAATCAAGTGTATCGACGTTCTTTGCATATAGTCTGCCGGCGTATGTGAGGATCTTTCTTAAAGGTTCCTGCAAATCGTGCGAAGCCATGAAAGCAAATCTGTCCAGTTCCTTATTGGCCTTTTCCAACCTGTCCACATTATCGATAAGCTCTTTATTCAGTTCTATGATCTTTTCTTCAGAGGCTTTCCGGTCATTGATCTCATATTGCAGATTGCGATTGATCTCAATCAGTTTTTTTTCCTGTGCCAAAAGCTGCTGCTTTTTTTTATACAGATCCACAAACACAGCTACCTTTGCTCTTAGCAAATTGGGATTGACAGGCTTGTAAATATAATCCACAGCTCCGGCCTGGTAACCTTTAAAAACATTCTCCTCACCATAGGTGTTGGCTGTAATGAAAATAATAGGTATATGCGTGAGCTTTTCTCTTTCATAGATAAGTGAAGCCGTTTCAAAACCATTCAGATTAGGCATTTCAACATCCATCAGAATCAGGGCAAAATCAAACTCTTTCAACAGTATTTTTAATGCCTGTCGCCCCGAACCGGCTTTGACAAACTGGTAGCCTTCCGTTTCCAATATCGTTTCCATTGAAAACAGGTTGTCTTCCCGGTCATCCACCAAAAGTATTTTCTCATTCATCGCTGCAAGTTATTTATTTATAAAACCATACCCGCATTAAGGAAAGTAACTGGTCTATCTTAAGAGGTTTGGTTATATAATCTGAAGCGCCCGCCTCAATACATTTCTGCCGGTCACCTTTCATTGCCTTGGCGGTAACGGCAATAATAGGCAATGTACTGTTTTTATGTTCGCGTCTTATTTTTTGAGTTGTTTCATATCCATCCATTTCCGGCATCATGATATCCATCAGTACCATGTCCGTCTTTATTTTATCATCGTTGATGATCTCGATAGCTTCTCTTCCACTTTCTGCGGTCATCACGTTAATATTGTAGCGCTCAAATACGGTAGTCAGGGCAAACAGGTTCCGGACGTCATCATCTACCACCAGGATATTCTTGCCGGTTAATATGTCTTCTTTCATCCTCCTGTTTTCGATCACTTTGCGTTTTTCACCCGACAATTCTGTATAGTTCACGTGAAGATGGAGTACAACTTCTTCCAGCAATTGTTCGAGTGAGTTAACACCTTTCGCCAGGATCGTGTTGGATGTACGGCTTAACAGGTTCAGCTCTACTTTATTAAAATCCTTGGCGGAATAAACAATTAGGGGAGTTAACCGGCTCTTTATTTCAGCGACTTTATTTACGAGGTCACTTCCCGCCATGTCGGGTAATGAATAGTCAAGAATGATACAATCATAATCGCCACCGGCAAGTTGTTTAAGGGCTTTTTTACCGGTAGGAGCAATGTCTACCCTGATCGTTTCACTTTCAAGCATTTTTGCAATTTGTGATGACTCCAGTTCATTGTCTTCAACCAGCATGATACGTTTCACCTGCTTATTACTGAAGGCGATAATATCGGTGAATAGTTCATTCAGCGATTCATTGTCAAGTGGCTTTAAAAGAAAACTGCGGGCGCCCCGTTTCAATGCCAGTGCTCTGTTTTCTTCGCCGGAGATCAGGTGTATCGGGATGTGACGGTAATTAAGGTCATTCCTTAAAAGATCCAGCACCTTCCACCCGCTCGTGTCGGGAAGTTTTACATCAAGTGTTATTGCTAAAGGTTTAAAGCGGTTGATAAAATCAAAAACCTCAATATAACTCACCGCAACGATCGCTTTCAGGTTGTTTTCATTTGCCTTTTCAATAAGGATCTTTCCAAAGCGGAGATCATCCTCAACTATTAATAAAACCTTATCAGTTGAAATAATATTCGTACGATCGTCACCCGTTTCATTGATCATTTCATTGACGATACTTAAATTCTTCGTTTCCCCATCTTCGTTAGTAACGCGGATGGAGTTCAGGAGGCTATCTATTTCAGAAATTGCGGGTGTCAGCTGAAATTGTTTGTAAGAACTTAAGACATCCGTAGTGCCTTTCGTAACAACGGATGACATGCTGCTGTTGTTAACTGGCAGGAATAAAGTAAAAGTACTGCCCTGCGCAAGGTTGCTTTCCAATTCAATGGTTCCCCCCAGCAATTCGGCCAGACCACGACTGATGGAAAGCCCCAGACCTGTACCTCCGTATTTCCGGCTGGTAGATCCTTCGGCCTGTTGAAACGCTTCGAAAATTATGTTTTGTTTTTCCTGCGGAATTCCGATACCCGTATCGCTGATTGCAAACGCCACCACTTTGTCAGCATTATCTAAATTCGAATTGCCGGCCTTCCAATTCTTTTTTGCTTCATAGATCCTGAGCCTTACAACTCCTTTTTCGGTAAATTTAAACGAGTTCGATAGCAGGTTTTTAAGGATCTGGTTAAGACGCTGAATATCCGTTTCCATGGAAGAAGGTAATCGGGGATCTGTTTCGATTGCAAACCGCAGATGTCTGGCTTCGGAAATCGGCTTAAATGTTGTCTCCGCAAATGCTGCGATTTCAGCGAAGCGAACGGAAGATATGTTTGCCGTAATAAAACCTGATTCAATTTTAGAAAGATCCAGAATATCGTTGATTAACTGAATAAGATCATCTCCGCATGAGTGTATTGTTTTTGCATAACGAATTTGTTTATCATTCAGGTTACCCTCGGCATTTTCATACAATTGCTGTGCAAGGATCAATAAACTGTTTAACGGAGTTCTCAACTCGTGCGACATATTAGCGAGAAACTCAGATTTATATTTCGAAGTAAGTGTAAGCTGTTCTGCCTTTTCCTCAAGTGATTTACGGGCTTCCTCAACTTCCCTGTTTTTGTCTTCCACCTCATTTTTTTGCTTTACCAGAAGCAATGCTTTGTCTTGTAATTCATCATTGGTCCGGCTTAATTCTTCCTGCTGAATCTTAAGTTCACCTGCCAGCGACTGCGACTGCGCGAGCAATTCTTCTGTCCTTGAATTCGCCTCTATGGTATTGATCACGATCCCGATACTCTCCGTTAATTGTTCGAGGAAATCAATATGTGTTTCACTGAAAGTGTCCAATGAAGCCAGTTCAATGACAGCCTTCACTTTGTTTTCAAATAATACAGGCAATATGATAAGATTGGTCGGTTTGGCGCGTCCAAGGCTGGAAGTGATCCTTATATAATTACCAGGCACATTGGATAAAATAATTCTTTCTTTTTCAAAAGCCACCTGACCCACGAGCCCTTCGCCTATGGCAAATTCCCTTGGAATATGTTTTTCTGATTTATAACCGTAAGCAGAGAAGAGGCTTAATTTTACAACCTGAGTATCTTCGTTTTGTTTTAGTATATAAAATGCACCATAGTGAGCAGTCACAACCTGTGCCAGCTCAGATAAGATCCGTTGTGTTACAGTTTCAAGATCTTTTTGTCCCTGGAGCATCTGCGTGAACTTGGCAAGATTCGATTTGAGCCAATCCTGTTCGTGGTTCCGAAGGGTCGTTTCTTTCAGGTTAGCGATCATCTGGTTGATGGTATCTTTCAATGCTTCCACTTCACCTTTTGCTTCCACGCGTATCGTACGTGTAAGGTCACCTTTTGTTACCGCGGAGGCAACTTCGGAGATCGACCGTACCTGTGTGGTAAGATTTTGTGCTAATTGATTCACATTCTCAGTAAGGTTTTTCCAGATACCTGAGGCACCGGGAACCGAAGCCTGACCTCCCAGTCTTCCATCCACTCCGACCTCGCGGGCAACCGTTGTAACCTGGTCTGCGAATAATGCAAGCGTATCGATCATTTCATTGATGGTATCGATCAACTGGGCAACCTCACCACGTGAAACGATAGCCAGTTTTTGTTTCAGATTACCTGTTGCAACAGCCGTTACCACCTTTGCGATACCGCGAACCTGGTTTGTAAGATTTGACGCCATCATGTTAACACTGTCTGTAAGATCTTTCCAGGTACCACCAACACCACGCACCTCAGCCTGGCCGCCAAGTTTACCTTCCGTGCCCACTTCGCGTGCAACACGGGTTACTTCAAACGCAAAAGAGTTCAATTGCTCTACCATCGTGTTGATGGTATTTTTTAAGTCGAGTATCTCTCCCTTAACATCGATAGCAACCGTTTTTGAAAGGTCGCCGCTTGCAACCGCTTTTGTAACTTCAGCGATGTTACGAACCTGTGCTGTAAGATTACCTGTCATTTGGTTCACTGAATCCGTAAGATCTTTCCAGGTACCCGCAACACCCGGCACAAAGGCCTGTCCGCCAAGTTTTCCATCTGTACCCACTTCGCGTGCAACACGGGTTACTTCGGAAGCAAATGCTCTCAGCTGATCCACCATTGTGTTGAGCGTTTCTTTCAGCTGAAGAATTTCACCGCGCACATCCACCGTAATCTTTTTCGACATATCTCCATTAGCAACGGCAATCGCAACTTCAGCAATATTTCTTACCTGTGCAGTGAGGTTACCGGCCATCTGGTTAACCGAGTCTGTCAGATCTTTCCATGTCCCAGCCACACCGGGTACATTTGCCTGGCCGCCTAATTTTCCTTCTGTACCTACTTCTCTCGCCACACGTGTTACTTCAGAAGCAAAGCCTCTCAACTGATCCACCATTGTGTTGATTGTGTTCTTCAACTCAAGAATTTCGCCTTTAACATCCACACCGATTTTTCTTGAAAGGTCACCATTGGCCACTGCCGTGGTAACCTCTGCAATATTTCTTACCTGTGATGTAAGATTACTTGCCATCTTATTTACGCTGTCCGTAAGATCTTTCCAGGTACCTGCAACACCCGGCACATCAGCCTGCCCGCCGAGCTTACCTTCTGATCCAACTTCCCGTGCCACACGTGTAACTTCAGAACCGAATGAATTGAGCTGATCTACCATCGTATTGATCGTATTTTTCAACTCAAGAATTTCTCCTTTTACATCTACCGTGATTTTTCTCGACAAGTCACCTTTGGCCACCGCAGTGGTTACTTCAGCAATATTTCTTACCTGGCCGGTCAGGTTAGACGCCATTCCATTAACAGAATCCGTAAGATCTTTCCAAACACCGCCTACGCCTTTTACCGTCGCCTGTCCGCCAAGTTTACCTTCTGAACCTACTTCCCTGGCCACACGGGTTACTTCTGAAGCAAATCCTCTCAATTGATCAACCATTGTATTAATCGTGTTTTTCAATTCGAGAATTTCTCCCTTTACATTCACATCAATTTTTCTTGATAAGTCTCCGGTCGCAACTGCTGTTGTTACTTCCGCAATATTTCTAACCTGTGAGGTCAGGTTTCCTGCCATGATGTTCACTGAGTCTGTAAGATCCTTCCATGTTCCACCAACGCCCGGTACAGCTGCCTGTCCGCCGAGTTTACCTTCCGAACCTACTTCCCTGGCCACACGTGTTACTTCAGAACCGAATGAATTCAACTGATCTACCATAGTATTAATGGTGTTTTTCAGTTCGAGAATTTCTCCCTTTACATCCACGGTAATTTTCCGCGACAAATCGCCTTTCGCTACCGCTGTTGTTACTTCTGCAATGTTCCGCACCTGGCCCGTTAAACTACTGGCCATACCATTCACACTATCGGTAAGATCCTTCCAGGTACCAGCCACACCTTTTACCTGCGCCTGTCCACCAAGTTTTCCTTCAGTACCTACTTCAAGTGCTACACGTGTTACTTCTGAAGAAAATGAATTCAACTGATCCACCATGGTATTGATGGTGTTTTTCAATTCCAATATCTCTCCTTTAACGTCCACGGTGATTTTTCTTGACAAATCGCCTTTGGCCACAGCCGTTGTCACTTCTGCGATATTCCGCACCTGGCCTGTGAGGTTACTCGCCATCTGGTTTACAGAGTCTGTAAGATCCTTCCAGACACCGCCCACACCTTTTACTTTTGCCTGACCGCCTAACTTTCCTTCAGAACCAACTTCACGGGCAACACGCGTAACCTCCCCCGAAAATGAATTCAACTGATCAACCATTGTGTTGATCGTATTTTTTAGTTCGAGTATCTCACCCTTAACGTCCACCGTTATCTGGCGCGACAAATCTCCTTTTGCAAAAGCAGTTGTAACCTCTGCGATATTTCTTACCTGTCCCGTCAGATTACTCGCCATCTGATTTACAGAATCCGTCAAATCTTTCCAGGTGCCGGCGACACCTTTCACCTGCGCCTGTCCACCCAGTTTTCCTTCCGTACCCACTTCAAGTGCAACCCTGGTTACTTCAGATGAAAATGAGTTAAGCTGATCCACCATCGTGTTGATGGTGTTTTTCAATTCCAATATCTCTCCTTTAACGTCTACCGTAATTTTTTTCGACAGATCACCTTTCGCCACAGCTGTTGTAACTTCCGCAATATTTCTTACCTGGGCAGTCAGGTTACTACCCATCTGGTTTACCGAGTCAGTGAGATCTTTCCACACGCCGCCAACTCCCTTTACTTTTGCTTGTCCACCCAGTTTTCCTTCGGACCCCACTTCACGGGCAACGCGGGTTACTTCCATGGAAAACAGGTTAAGCTGTTTCACCATGTCATTCACCTCTTTTGCTATCCTTGAGAATTCGCCCTGCAGTGTATGTCCGCTGATTTCAAGTGGCATTTCCTGCGATAGATTTCCTTTCGCAACAGAACTGATTACATGTGCAATTTCAATCGTCGGATGTACCAGATCAGAAATCAGGATATTAAGTGATTCAACACCGAGGCTCCACGCACCTCTGGCGGTTGGCACCTCTATCCGTTGGGTGAGTTTACCCTGTTTACCGATCGTATTACCGGCACGGGTAAATTCCAACATCATATTTTCATTCAGCAGAATTATTTTATTCAATGTATCACAGATCTTTCCGTTGATACCAACCTGGTCAATTGGCATACGAACATTGAAATTCCCATTTTTTACCTCAGTTAATACGTGAAGCAGCTGTCTCGTGTCTAATTCCTCCTCATATAACTGACTGGTTTTTGGGGTATTACGAGAACTATTTCGTTTACCAGTAGATGTACTGGCACCATTAGATTTTGATTCTAATGTTGTATCAAAGTCCCCGTTAAGGGGCCCTTTGTGCCGGTTTTTGTTAGTGGCCATTATATAGGATTGTAAAATTTATAATGAAAATTATCAATAGCGATAGCGCCCGGCTAAAATTCAATCCGATAACAAATCGAAACAATTCGCTGTGCTGATATTCTCGGATAGGTAATCTATTAAAGGTTGTGTCGGGTTCGTTTCACCTCTAACCGATAAAGGTGAAAATGGCAAATATTTCATAGGATCATGCTTTCTTTCACTAAATATAGAGAATATATAGGTTCGGTTGTTTTCCGGCCGGACAAAATAAACCCCAAAAATTGATGGATCTGTTGACGAATGGTTTGCCTGACCGGCTTCAAAATGAAAAACAGGCAATTTTTGATAAGTATACACCGGAAACATAGACTATCACACCCAATTCAGATAGGAATAAAAACAATCCGTCCGGTTTCGCAACTGTTATCATTTAAGAGGTTTATAGCTTGCGCCCACAAACTTTAAATACTTAACATGAATAATAAATTTTTCATAACGGGTATGGCTATACTATGCTCATCCCTGTTCAATTCCTGTAAAAAGACCAACGATGAAATTATCATTCCGCCGGTCGATCAATCCACTGCCACACCTGTTGGAACGCAGGTAGGCACAGCAACCCACAAACTGATTGATGAAAAAGGTGGTCAGCTAAGCAGTAGTGACGGAACATTACAGATTATCATATCTACGGATTGCCCGCGACGTTTAGTAACAAATGAAAGGGTCGGAACACCGGCCTTTGAGGGAACTAGTCTGATGTTGATGAATTTTTCTTAAAACAATTGACAGTGTTACAGGCTGATCATTATACTAAATGCGGATTTTACTTGATAAATTGCATTTAAGAATGAAAAAGCCCATTCTATACAGTGTTAGTTTATTCCTGGTTATGCTGGTAACCGGTGTATTTTGGGGTACATGGTTTACGCTAACCAGAAGCCTGGATTCATTCCCGCCGGATAATTTTATACGTATAGGCAAAACCATCATAAAAAATGTCGGTGGCCCAATGGCAGTTCTTATGCCGGCAACGTTATTGAGCCTGATATGGATAAGTGTGATCAATCGTAAAATACGGCCTGTATTTCTTTGTTTTATCGTTTCCCTGGTTTTTATGATATTGTCATTGTTAATAACGGTAGGGAAAGAAGTACCTATAGACAACCAGATAAAAACCTGGACGGTGGATTCACTCCCTGGTAATTGGGCAGAACTTCGTAACAAGTGGAATCAATTTCATTCGTTGCGAACAGTAACGAGTTTATTGAGTTTCCTCTTTTTAAGTATTGGAGTTGTTATAGACAGATCTAATACTCCTCGCCATTCTTCGAAATTGTAGTATATACAAACGGCCTTTTAGTCCGAATAGTGAATGACTTGCAAATAATACGGCAGGCCAATGTTAGAAATTCAATTTTAATAGAAATAATATTTTGGAAAACTGAACACTGTTCATTATTTTTGTACTGTATTAATTTTGAGTATGTCCATAGCGAGCCGAAAACAAAAGGAAAAGGAAGAGATGCGAAGCCTGATTCTGGACGCAGCCAGGAAAATATTTCTTGAAAAGGGATATGATTCTACCAGCATGCGCAATATCGCCGAAGAGATTGACTACAGCGTAGGCACTATCTACCTTTACTTTAAAGAGAAGGACGAGATATTTCATGCCTTGCATGAAGAAGGTTTCCGGCGCATGTTAACAATGATGCAGCCTTTACAGCATGTTGATGATCCCTTTGAACGATTAAAGGCCATGGGCAGGATATATATGGAGTTTGCGAAAAACAATAAAGACTTTTATGACCTGATGTTTATTATAAATGCCGCCATTAGTCACGAAAAAGATCCTGAAAAATGGGAGATGGGTGATAAGACCCTGAACTATCTGAAGGAAGTGCTTGCAGATTGTATGAAACTTGGGCGATTCAAGGGGAAAAATGTTGAAGATTTATCGTTCACGATCTGGTCATGTATGCATGGCATGTGTGCACTGTATATCCGGGAACGATGTCTTGCATATCCCGATCAGGACCCCCTGGAACTAATGACCAAAGGCTACGATAATCTGATTTCCATGCTAGAAAAATTATAAATTTTTTTGCCAGTTTACTGAACATCGTTCATTATTTAAACGTTGATTATCAATTACATTTATGAACAAACTATTCTTGTTGCTGACTCAATTAATCGGGTCGTTTTTATACGCCACAAACATCCACGCACAGAACATCCCAGGTGAGTATATTGAGGCTGCCCTGTCAAATAACCTCGTTCTGAAAGAAAGGAAAGTGTCACTTCAAAAAAGCCTTATTGCACTTCAACAGGCCAGGAGTCTTTTTCTTCCGACCACCTGGTTCGAGGGGCAATACACTTTGGCAAAAGGCGGTCGAACTATAGATATACCGGTGGGTGACCTCATGAATCCGGTTTACAAAACACTGAATCAATTAACCAATAGTAATGGCTTTACGTCTATTGGAAATGTTTCGGAACAACTGAATCCAAATAATTTCTACGATGTCCGGATCAGAACAACAATGCCGCTATATAACCCTGATCTTAAGATTAACCGCGATATGCAGCAACAACAGGTGCAACTTCAACAATCAGAAGTTGATATTTATAAAAGGGCGCTTGTAAAGGAAGTGAAAACTGCCTATTACAATTACTTGCTGACAGGCAAGGCAATTATCATTTATCAGAATGCGCTGCAGGTCGTTAACCAGAATCTGCGCATGAATGAGTCATTACTTAAAAATGGAAAAGGGTTACCGGCTTATGTGAGCCGTGCTGAGAGTGAAGTAAATGTTGTCCGGAGCCAGTTGCAGACAGCAGTTAATGATCAGCAAAACGCCAGGGCAGCCTTCAATTTCCTTTTGAACAGACCTTTTACCGATTCGATTATTGTAATGGAAACAACATTAACTGATAGCCTGGCAATGCGAATTAATTCGGGACAGGATGGAATTACCGGCAGAGAAGAATTGAATAGTCTTAGCCTGGCAAAAGAGATAAATGCGAACCAACTGAAAATGAACTATGGATTTCGAAAACCGCGGTTGAATGCATTCCTCGACCTTGCCTCACAGGGATTTGATTTTGAAGTTAATAATAAATCGATTTATTACCTCGGTGGCGTACAACTGCAAATTCCAATTTTTGCCGGCAAAAGAAATCTTTATAAAATTAAACAAACCACTCTTGAAACACAGGCTATTGATATTAATACAGCCAATACAATTCAACAATTAGAACTGTCTGCTTTGGTAAGCAGGAACAATATGATCACGTCTTATAATAATTATCACACAGCTTTAAAACAGGAAGAAGCAGCGCGACAGTATTTCAAACTCATTAACAAAGGATATACGGAAGGAGTGAACAGTTTTATAGAGTTCCTTGATGCCCGAAACCAGCTTACCAGTTCAAACCTGCAGGCAGTCATTAATCAATATAAGGTATTGTCTGCTGCGGCAGATTATGAAAGGCAAACGGCTTCTTATTCATTTAAATACTAAATAAATATTTATGCACAGATTTTTTTACCTCGCGGCGGTTATTGTTCTCATAGAGGCATGTACCGGCAAGGATAATAAAACCAGGGAATTTACCAATAGCGAAGTGATCCCGGTAAAACTACTTGCTATTACCAGCGATACCAGCCGAAACGTTATTAATGCTTCCGGCTCATTAACAACTGAAAATGAAGCTAAGCTGTCTTTCAAGATTGGAGGTGTGATTGAAAATATTCTTGTAAAGGAAGGCGACAGGGTAAAGGCCGGTCAGCTGCTTGCAACCTTAAAAGCTGCGGAGATCTCAGCTCAGGTGCAACAGGTTCAACTTTCACTTGACAAAGCGCAACGGGATTATCAGAGAGCAAATAACCTTTACCAGGATAGTGTTGCTACGCTTGAACAGTTGCAAAATGCAAAGACGGCTGTTGATATTGCCGAACAAAATCTGCAGCAGGTCGCTTTCAATCAGCAATATTCCAAAATTTATGCACCTAATGACGGATTTATTGCCAAAAAATTAAGTAATGCCGGAGAATTGATTTCTTCCGGTAGCGCGGTGCTGGCATTGAATGCCCTATCAGCAACAAATGGATGGATCCTCAAAACAGGTTTGTCGGACAGGGAATGGGCAGCTCTTGAAAAAGGCAATAAAGCAATTATTATCATAGATGCTTTTCCGGGTAAAACATTTGAAGCAGTCGTTAGCAAAAAAGCGCTGGCCGCGGATGCTGTAAGCGGATCGTTCCCTATCGAATTGCAAATAAATTTCGGAAAAGAGCAACCCGCAATCGGCATGTTTGGCAAAGTTCGTATCACGCCTTCCCGGGCTTCGGTTGGCTTCAGCGTTCCGTATGAAGCACTGTTGGAAGCAAATGGCAACGTGGGATATGTGTTTGTTACAAATGACAAAAAAAGAGTAAAAAAAGTTGCCGTTACCATTTCCGCCATCACCAACGATACAGCCTATATAGCTGGAGGCCTTAACGGCTATAGTTATGTGGTAACATCCGGTAGTCCTTACCTGGTAGACAATGCAGCAATCACGGTTGCCCAATAGAAAGCGGCTTGAAAATAATAAGCACTCATTTAACTTATCATTCAATAGACACAAATGAAGCTCACTTCTTTTTTCGTTAAGAATTACCAGTTCACCCTTGTAGCGTTCCTGATGATTGTTGTTGTAAGTGTAACTACACTGCTGAACATGCCGCGTGCTGAAGATCCGGAAATCAATCCCCCTCAATATCCGATCATAGTTGTGTATCCCGGTACCAGTCCCAAGGATATGGAAGAACTGGTAGTGAAACCTATTGAGAAAAAAGTCAGTGAACTGGAAAATCTCAAAAAGATTACAAGTACCATCAACGATGGAGTTGCTGTGATAGATGTGGAATATAAATACGGCAGCAACGTAGAAAATAAATATCAGGAACTGGTCAGGGAAATCAATGCGATCCGGTCCGAATTACCAGGAGACATTTACAGTCTTGAAGTCCGGAAGATAACACCAACAGATGTCAATGTTTTACAGATAGCCCTGATTTCAGAAAACGCCAGCAGTCAAAAGCTAAAAAAATATGCTGAGGACCTTAAAGAAGATCTTGAAAAAATTAAAAGCCTGAAAAAAGTAGCTTACTCCGGTCTGCCTGAACAGATCATACGTATAGATCTTAAGTTGGATAAAATTGCGGAGTTACATATTCCGCTCAACGTCGTCATTGGAAGTATACAAAGTGAAGCTGCGAATATTCCTGGAGGCAATATTCGTGCAGGAAGCAAATCATTCAATATTAAAACAAGCGGAAAATACAAGAACCTCGATGAAGTTAAAAACACCATCGTATATAACGCCAACGGCAATGTCGTTTATCTAAAGAATGTGGCGGATGTTGCGTTTAATTATGAAGAAGAAAAACATATCACCCGCTTAAACGGACACCGGTGTGTGCTTATAACTGCAGCTCAAAAATCGGGCGAAAATATCGCCACTACGCAAAAAAGTTATCTGCCTGTTATTGACGAGTTCAGCAAAAAGCTTCCCTCCAATATTAAACTGGTTAAACATTTCGATCAGGCTGATAATGTTGATCGTCGCCTGAGTCATCTGGGAGTTGATTTTCTGATTGCGATTGGATTGGTACTGATCACTTTGGTCCCTCTGGGTTGGCGGGCAGCGCTGGTTGTTATGATTGCCATTCCGTTGTCACTGGGTATAGGTACTATTATGCTGGATGCTATGGGCTATTCACTCAATCAGCTAAGCATCGTGGGAATGGTTGTTGCGTTAGGGTTACTGGTTGATGACAGTATTGTTGTTGTGGAAAATATCGAGCGGTGGTTAAGGGAAGGCCACTCAAAACAAGCTGCTGTTATTCAGGCCACTAAACAAATTGGCCTCGCGGTTTTAGGCTGCACCGCCACCCTGATCATCGCATTTTTGCCTCTGGTATTTATGCCTGAATCTTCAGGTGAATTTATCCGTGGGTTACCCATGGCCGTTATTACCTGCGTGTTTGCTTCAATGCTTGTATCTTTAACCATCGTTCCTTTTATGGCAAGCCGGGTGTTGAAAGCAGATCATAATCCCGAAGGAAATATTTTTTTACGTGGCCTGAAGAAAATCATAGCCGGAAGCTATACACGGCTTTTGGATGTTTCTCTGAAGAACCCTTTAAAGACATTGTTGGTTGCCTTTATTCTTTTTGGAGCTTCACTGGTTTTGTTTCAGGTGATAGGTTTCAGGCTCTTCCCGACTTCGGAAAAACCGCAATTTCTGGTTAATATAAATATGCCATTGCAGAGTAATCTCGGGGCAACTGACAGTGTATCACGCATCGTTGAAAGAGAACTC
>Ga0193752_1001074_pt1 | contig 23864 bp, 15 predicted proteins | sample H1c1metaG_FD_144924 | JGI IMG/M metagenome (GOLD analysis project Ga0193752, IMG submission 144924) | Soil microbial communities from a riparian zone of the East river system, Colorado, United States - H1c1 | ecosystem: Environmental > Terrestrial > Soil > Riparian zone | place: USA: East River...
GGTTTAGTCACCTTAAAGAACCAGCGAAACTGGCCCTTTAACCCCATGACGCTTATTAAGTTATCCCCCAGCTGTTTTTTGATTTCGCTTACAACTTAATGACATTGGGCTTAAGCCCCCGGCAATGGATACAGCAGGTTTGCCAAACGGTTTCAACCGTTTTTCATATTTATTTACCACACAGTCACATCGTGAACGTGGAACCTGGCAGAGGAAAAATTTGAAACAGAAAACTACATGAGCTTCTTCAACTCCTCTTTCAATCCTTTCAGCTCCTCATGTTTCTGCTCGATGATCACGTACAGCTCCGGATCGGCGCGACGAATATCTTCGTGCCAGATGATGTGTTCGTAAAACTTCGGTGTTACAAACGGATGGTGAAGGAAAAAAAGGATCACCGATTTGCAGTGGCGGTAACCGTTGCCGTCGTCGAAATATTCATCCGATTTTTTCACCATCTCCTGGCATTGCTGCCGGATCCGGATCAATGCGCGGAGAATATCCTGTTGACTATCGACCTGCCAGCCGATTTCCGTGATTGAATCTTCGGGAATACGAATGTTCTTGATGGTTTCGTATGCTGCAAGGCGGTCGAGATAATCCAATGCACACTCCTGGTACTTGAGCATCACTGGACCAGCATTGACAGCACGCGGCCCGGTTTTCTTCTTCGTGGTCGTTGTTGACATGGGAGCAATAAGGGTTATGCGTATTCAGCGGGTTATTGTACAGGAAATTTACAAAAGAGGAGTACTAATCCGACGCGGAATTGATAAACGGGTATTTCTACGGGTAAGAAGCAGGTGTTTTTACGGGGTCTTAGTTCGTGTTCCGGGCTGGTGTGTCGGGGAATACATGTGATAGTGGTGACTGTTGTGGGTTCCGGGTTGAAAAAGTTCCGGGCTGGAGTGTCGGAGAATACATGTGACAAAGGTGGGTTAGAAGAGTTTCTGGTTGCTGTATCGGAGAATACCTGTGTTAAAGATGGATTTGAGTGGAAAGAGTTCCGGGTTGAGGTGTCGGAGAATACACCTGGTAAAGTGGTGGTGTGTAGATTGAGGAATTCCGGGTTTTCGCTGGGGATTTCGTAGAATTATTTGATCTGAAATCCTACTTCTTCGATCATGCGTAAGACATCCATTTCAAAAACGTGGGCCAATTTATAGCACCAGAAAATGGTTGGTGTGATCTCTCCGCGTTCGATTCGTGATATGTTCTGGAAATTGTTGTCCATGCGTCCTGCGAGTTCGGTTTGACTCCAGCCCCTGGCTTCCCGTGTTTTACGGACGTATTCGCCAAAGATTTTGTCGAATTGCCTGTTGGACCTGGATTTTCGCATTAACACGCAGCCAAACTCATTTATTTTATCCGAGGTGTGCTAACCGTATACGGTTAGTTTTTATCCGGGCGTTTACGCTACTTTATCCGCATTGAAAACTGCACCCGTAGTGGTTTTAAATAATAACCTGCTTGTTTTTTAGGAAGAGTAATTACTGTGATTCGTGTAGTTCTAAAAAACTATATCACGAAAATAGGAGGACAAATGAGCCAGCTGTTTTTAAGTTGGTAACACGTGTTTTTACGGGAGGTTATAAAACGGTTATGAACTGGAGAAGGGGAAAATGAACAGCGCATACTAACCGTATACGGTTAGTATGCATCAGTGCTGTTGATCTATTTTAGGAGAGAAATTGAAAACTGAGTTGTACTAAATGTCAATTCATTTTCATTCTGAATTCAGAATGAAAATGACTGTGCACTTGCCTGGTGATGTAAAGGGTTATGCCGCCGGGACATTTAAGACGGAGTTGCGGAGATCCTACTGCACTCCGTCGGCACGGTTGTGTGTGGAGTGTGACTGGATGTGAAGTTTAATTGTGCACGTGTTAAATTTTATAACCTGCATACTTTCTATGAAGTAGATTGCGCTAAGTACAATTATCCGATGAATCCCCTTTTGCATGTTGTGATTATCATCCCGGCAGCGGCTTGTGGATCATAACCTTCTTTTTGGATGCCCGCTAAAATGTCCTCATCCTCGACATCCGCTTTAATGCGGTCTTTTACTTTCCGGGAAGTATCGAGAGTTTCGTGTACGCCAGGGCTTTGCTGTTGTCGGCTATGGGTCCTTTTATGGATATTATAGTTGTAATAAATAGCTACAATACAAAATTGTGAAAGAAAAATGAGATGGCCGTTTGTAAATGGATAAAGGATGAAAAGGGTTAAGGACGAGGGAAAATAAATTCTGGAGAGTGGTGAATTATAAATCGTCAATGCTTAACTCCATATACTTTGGAAGGTTTTCCGGAAACGGAAGCGGATAACCGGACGGTTCCCGTTCTTCCCAAACTTTGTCGACCTCTGAAGCATCTGCCCAAATCTCATACCATCCCTGACTTATCATTTTTAGCCCGGGCACATCTACAGGTTCACCGATTGAAAGTCTCAGCTTGTTGTTTTCTTTTCGGTCGACTTGCCATTTGTGACCTTTGTAGGATGCGTAGGTATAGACGATGAAGGCCGTAGTAATTTGTCCTTTTGGCACTAACTTTTCAAAGACATCCGGTGAAGTCGAGACAAGCACAAAACTATTATCAGGTTTGTTTTTTCCTCTGTGAAGTAACATATACTGATACTCGTCCAAAGAACCTAGTTCTACTTCCAATCCATTGTACAAGGTGTAAGTCGCGTTTCGCATCAAGGTCAATTTACAGCAACGAATTTAAGTATTCGTTTATCATATCTGCCTCTCAATACTTCGGAGCCATCAGAAAAAACTTCCCAAAGTTCAGCGCCATTTTCCAGTAAAGCAAAATTATCCATCTTCCATTCCGGAACGCCCAACCTGCCATTATTGCCCGAAGTAAATCCATGACCTGTAAAAGGCATATCGTTGGTTATCGTACCTTGATTAGCCACGCTTTTGGGTATTGTTGCTGAAGCGGAATTAGCAGCTTTGAACCGAATTACACCGCAACTCCCGTCTGATAGATTGAAAGCGGTGTTGGTGTAATCCAACCGCATCCCATAATATATGTCCTCAAAAGTTTCGAGGTGCTTCGAATCTTCCGCGGTTGACATAAATCCCCGGCAACTCGTGTAAGTTCCGTCAAGATATTTGCCAATGTCGCTTTTCGGAATGGCCTTCTGCATAATCGTCGCGGCGTTCGGATGCGGAATTGTATTACGCATTGCGTTCATCGTTGCCAGCTCAGCAGGTGACAGAGCAGCTGCAGATTTACCTTCAAGCGCAATAAACTCCGTCAACGTAAGACTATACTGCGCCGCCAGCGAAGTAATTCTGTTCACGAAACCGGTAAGTCCATTGATTACCGCGCGGCTGAATTGCGTAGAAGCAATAATAGCACTTGAGGCCACATTTTTCCCCAGCAATTCCCGCATCCTCCGCATCTGAACCTTTGTCGATTCCGAAACTCCATTCCAGTTTGTGATCTGATCGAATTTGTGAATGTAGTTTTGAGCGGTGGCCGTGGAAACAGCCTGGACATCGCCATTGCGGACAGAGGAGATGTAATCAACCGTGTACCTGACTCCACTTGTTGCAATGCGCGATAATCCCCAGACACCCACAATCATGTTGTACATCTGAACGGCCTCAGTAAATTCAGGCGACGTATTTTGGTTGGCGTATAAGTTGGCCGATGCACCCAGAAACTGGAGCACCTCATAGACTGCTAATGCTTTGCGGCCAGCCTGGATCGCGGAAATAATAATTCCGGGCCCGGTTACCAGCGCAACAATGTCAACAGCTATCGCCGTAGCCTCAATCGCATTGGCGTTGCTTTCTTTGTCTTCGGCGTACTTCAGAAAAATGGCCGGCGCAAGCAGAATTTCATCTTTCGCCGCACCGGCAATCTCCAGCATCGCGTAGTCACTTCGATTGGTGAAGGCCACGATGGCAAAGGGATCTATTTCAACCGGGGCGTACGAGTCTTCCCAATGCGGCGTGTAAAAAATGGTGGCGCTTTGTCCCTGTATCTGTTCGTCGTACCGGTCAACTACTTCTTTTTCAACTTTTACTTTTCCGTTATTGAGTAAAGTGATTGTGTAATCGTGGCAACCGATTGGTGCATTCGTGAACCAATGGGTATCATCCCAGTAAATCGACCGGTCAAGCCATTCCTGGTCGGTTCGTGGAAGATGAGTTGAAACAGCATTTTCATTGGAAAGCTGGAGAATGGTAATAGCGCGAACGAACTCGGTATAAGCATCTGTTTCATTTCCTATGATCCCATCATCAATCTCATGAATGAGCATGACGATCAATGCTTCATTATTCTTCTCGCCATGGTAGCTGGAATTAGTTTCCAGCGGACTTAATAGGGCAAGGTCGTACAATAGCGTTGCCACCTGGTTGGCGGGTGTATATTTGATAATATCAATCGCTATAAATTCCTCATTGCCGAGCATATTGCCCTGCATGGTGTATCCTGCAAAAACTCCCAACGCATGTATGCGCTCCTGTTCAGTGAGATTTTCATAATCTATTTCTCCTTCGAACAGATCAAAAATCGCCGACAGGGCTGATGGGGTATATGTGGTGAGAATCGCACTCTTCAATGAAATGAACTTCGCCGACAAATAAAACTCCTTCGCAACTGTTCGCAATGAATACTCCGTGCCGGCCTGGGTGACCTGGGTGTTGTTTTCAATGCGACTGAAGAAGTAATCCTGGAGATCAACGGTGTAATTGTAAGTACTCGGCGATGCGGTATGGGTCAGTGTTTTTGAAAAGTTCCATGTACTCATCTTACCTGATGCAACAACCACCCCCTTGTACATCGCCCTGGAGTAAATTAAACACGTTCTGTTCCTTGCAGAAAATGTTGAATTGATGATTGCGTTGGTTATGCTCAGATGTTCTGCGCGAACTGCAGCGATGTTCGTTTGCTCATCGTACAGCTTCTGCGTGAATAACTGCCGTGCTGTTGGACTGGCAGGCAATGGAGTTTTCACAACCACATCAAGCGATTTGATAATGATCATGTACATCTCAATGTGATACTGCACATATGCATCACGCAAGTACTTATTGATAGAATCAATCGTCGCGGATTCAAGTATCGGGACAGATGCAGAATCAATGTGCGTTTGCGTCACATAATTGGCTCCCGGACTATTTCCGTCAACGACAACAACAAACCGCATCTGGTCGACCGACGATGGGTTCACTGATTCATTTTCACCAATGAGCTGGCAAAGCTCAGATTGACCTTCGCGGATCAACTGCTGACGCTGCAACGAATCAATTGAAATTGCCGGAAGACAATTTGAAAGGACAACGAATACCAGAATGAAAAAGGCTCTCATGTTATTCTCTTGACATTTGTTTGATCAATGTATTTTTTACCAGCACCTTGATTCCATTCTCGGCAACCACCGCTGCGATTTCTGCTTCGGTTTTGCCAAGGGCAAGTTGCTGGACAACAAAATTTTTAAAAAGCAATCCGTTTACTGTGAGGTATTGCCCGATGAAATGCAATTCTTCGTCCGGACAATCTTCGCGCGACATGACGAGGAGAATTTGTGAAGTGTAGTAAGTCAATTGAGCGGTTTTGTATTGATTTCCGATCACGTACGACGGATCATTTGGATTTGCTTCTTCTTCAGAATAACTTATTGTTTCGTATGAGTCGTTCGCAGGCTGAGATGGGGGAGCAGGTACATTGGTGCCGCTCGCTGCCTGTTGCTGTGCATCTACGCGATTACCGAGTTGCTGCTCGTATCCATTCATGGACGATTGCTGCGATGAAATGGTCGAAGCACTTAACTCTCCACGGATAATTGTCATGGCCGCTTTCATGATCCGCATCTCCTGCGGGTTGAGCGTGTCATTCGTCAATGGCAGTAAATATCCTCCGGTTACGAGTGTTACCGTTCCGTCAGCATTCACGATCCACTGACCTCCATTGCTATCTGTGATGAGCACACCACCTTCAGGGTCGATGGGAACAATGGTTTGATTACCGTTTTCATCAATGATGACGATATCGCCATTGCCGTTCACGTAGATGCTGTCTATATTTCCTGTGTAGTAGTAACTGGTGTCGTAAACATAATTTACGTTCCACTGCGTCACCCAACTCCCCACACCCTCCGTCACCGCCTTCACTTCTCCCGCATACATCACCTGGTCCGTTCCAATCTGGATCCCGGTAAACGTACACGCCACCGTTATCCCCAGTGGCATGATCACTTTTCCGAGACCGGTGTAAAGGCCGTTCGCATTGGACGTGTTGCTCAGCTGCGTCACTACCATCTCGAATTGTCCCACCTGCCAGATCATGCCTTCGGTGGCCTGAGTGAGCGGAGAAAAATTTTGTTGCTCAGGTGGTGGAGAAGTTTCTCCGCAGTTGAGCATGGCGTGCGCCGGTGTAGTGAACGTTACGATGTTGCTCCACGGACCATCCGTTCCATTGGGAAAAACGCCGTGCACCTGCGCTTCATAGGTAGTGAGCGGTTCGAGATTCGTGATGCGGACATTCGCCTGCGTGGTGTTCAGCGGAAACCAGTTGACGGTATTCACCTTGCGGAACTCGAGATGGTAATTCGCGTACACACTCGCGCTGTCCCACATGCAACGTGCCTGCCGGTGCGTGAGCGCCTGCGCGGAAAGTGTGAGGTTTGCGAGATTGCCCAGCAGCAACGTGCTGTTTCCCCACGAGAATGTGCAGATGACGGAGTAACCGTTGTTGCGGAAAAGTTCGCGGCCGTCGAGATCGTAAGCGCGCACACGCCACACGTACGTCCACCCAACCTGCAACGGCGGTTCGGTAAGACCGTAACTGATCATCGTTTGCGCAGTGGTTGTGGAATAGATGGGCGCGGTAGTGAGCACTACATTTCCCGGCGCATTGTTGGGCGGCATGACTTCCCAGAGTTCGAAAAGATATTCCGCTCCCAATGCCGACGAAGGCGCGGCCATGTTGAGCGGTGTCCACGAAAAAGTAATTTGCTGCACGCTGGTGGGCGTGAGTTCGCTGCCGCATGCAGGAAGATTGATCAGCGGCGGATCGCAGAGCATCATCCACGCTTGCGTGGTGGCTTCATTGCTGACTTGTATCGGAAGCGGATTCAGGTAATCGTACGCGAGCACGGAGATCGTGTAAAAACCTTCGGGCAAAACTTTGGCCTGGTTGTATTGCTGCAGCGTGAGGCCCGAATAATCGAGATTGGTTGAAGCGAGCATGCCCGAAAGATCAGTGCCGGTAAGCATGAGCGGCACGCCGGGTTCAACGGTAAATGGTCCGGCGTAGTACCACGATTTACTCTGGATGGTGATGTTGTTGCCCGTGAGTTTGAATTTGAGTTTGACGTTGTACGTGGGCTGCGAAAAATCGGTGAAGGTGATGAAGACGCGCAAGTTGTCGTTGCCGGGAGAAGCGTAATCGGGAAGATAGCCGGAGAATGGAGGAACGAGTTGCACGCTGAGTTGCACGGGATATGTCTGCGCGTTCATTGCGGGAAACGAACACGTCAGCAGAAAAAAAATTATGCAGCAGCGGCGAAACATTTGTTTTTGAAAAGTCCTGTCCGCCTTCACTTTTGACGGAGGGAAGCAAATGTGGGAAAAGTTGGTGGCGGTAGTCGGTATTAAACGTTTGTAAACGACTACGTCGTTTAGTTGGGAGAACGGAGAGGGGAGTCGGGAGGCTGGACTCATGTTCTCCGGAGAACATTTTCGGATTATTTTCCTGATAAAACCACAACTTCTCTCCGAAGGTAGCGGGAAGCCCTTTCGCAGGAAAAAAGCGATTGATCAGGAAGACAAAACGTATATCTGCTTCGGCAGGATATCGGTTTGGCCTCCCGTCTCCATACTCCCAACTCTAAGCCTACAGGTTGTTGACCACGCGCTTAATACCGTCTACGACCCGTGGCGTATTAAAATTGACCACCAATCCGAGTTGCTTGTTCGCCACTCTGAGATGGGACAAAAGCTGCGCATCAAATAGCGGATTCATTTGATCGACGGCTTTTACGTTCACGATAATTGTGTCTTCAATCAACATGTCGATGAAGAACGGATGCTCCAGCGTTGTGCCTTTATACACCACCGGAACCTCCACCTGGGTTTGGGCTGAAATTCCCTGAAGTGCTAATTCGCGCAACAGGCTTCGCTGGTAGAATTCTTCCGGGTGACCCGCTCCAAGTATTTTGTGCACTTCAATACAACATCCGATTATTTTTCGGGATAAATTATTCATTTCGTGTTCAGTCATAATTTTAAATTTTTGCGATTAGTTTCGACAAACATACAGTTGTTGTCGGCGAATAGTCGGTATACAAACATTTGTAAATGGATAAATGGCCGCAGAGGCGCCGAGACGCAGAGAAATGCGCCGAGACTATTAATTAAAGAAAAACACGGCCGGAAAAGAGCCACCATATACTCTGCGTTTTCCTTTGCGGTTCTGCGCCTCTGCGGCCATTTTATGTATCTTCGATCGCCCCCACGTTTTATGATCCTACGTACCGCTGCATTCTTTACGTTTCTGTTCTTGAATTCCATTCTCCTTCACGCAGGAAACAAGAGCGACAGTCTCGAACAGATACTGCAAGGAAAAATTCCGGATTCGACCCGCATCGACGTTTGCAACAAGCTGAGTTTTGAACTGAAGAATACCGATCCGGCGAAAGCGGTGGAGTACGCCATGCAGGCGATTGAACTCGCCACGAAAAACGGAAATTCCAAAGAGATCGCGCGTTCGCAGCATACTGCAGGAACTATTTTTTACATCCAGGCGAATTACCCGGAAGCACTCAAGCATTATCTCCTCGCGCTCAAGTACCGCGAACAGGTAAACGATTCGCTGAACATGGCGAAGGTGTACAACAACATCGCGCTGGTGCATTACGAGTTGGGCAATCACCTCGAAGCGTTGCAGTATCACTTCCGTTCGATCGCCATCAAGCAAAAGAGAAACGACATGAACGGTCTTGCGTTCAGTTACGGCAACGTGGGCATTATCTATTATGACCTTGCGCAGGAAGCCGGGCAGAATGAGAAACCAAAAGATGCGGATTCATTGTTTCACATTGCCAAGCGGTACCAGGAACGTGCAGAAGAAATTCAGTTGAAACTGGTGAGTGAAAATCCGGGCAACGAAATATTCGAAGTGGGACTTGCCGGAACGTACAACAACCTCGGAAACATTTCGCTGGAACTTGCGGTGCTCGACAACAACAACGGAATTCTCTTCGATGAAGCGCTGGCGTTTCACAAGAAAGCGCTCGACATCCAGGAGAAATACAACGATCTCCGGGGCAAGTCACACAGCCACATCAACATCGCCGGCGTGTATGAAAAACGCGGACAGTTCGACAAAGCGATTCTCGAATACGCGATTGCACTTCAGCTGGCCGAAGAAATGGGTTTGCCCGAAGAGAAAAAAGTAATTTATGAAGGCCTCAGCCTGGCGTACGAGAAGAAAGGTGACTTCGCGAAAAGTTTGTCGTACTACAAATTGTACACGGAAGTAAAAGACACCATTTTCAACGACCTCAAATCGGAACAGATTACCGAAATGCAGGAGAAGTACAACGCGGAGAAGAACGCGAAGGAAATCATTGTGCTTTCGAAAGACAAAAAAATTGCGGAGGCCGAACTCGAAAAAGAAAAAGTACTCAAGCGTTCGTTCACCTGGGGATTTGTACTCGCAACCATTATCGGTATCCTGACGATTGCGTTTCTTTTTATTCTCTGGAACCGGTATCGTTTGAAGACGAGGATCTCGGCGAAGCTGGAAGAACAGAACGTATTGATCGGGATGAAGAACAAAGAAATCACAGACAGTATTCATTACGCGAAGCGCATCCAGGAATCTATTCTTCCGCCGGACTCGCACATCAATCGCCTGATCCCGGATTCGTTTATTCTCTATCGCCCAAAAGATATTGTGAGCGGCGATTTTTACTGGGCAGAAGAGTGGGGAGAAAAAACGATGATTGCCGTTGCGGATTGTACGGGTCGCGGTGTGCCGGGCGCATTCATGAGCATTGTGGGCCACAACCTGCTCGACCAGGCTGTAACAGTATACGGATTAGACAAACCTTCACTGATCCTGAATTTTATCAATAAGCAACTCTATAAAATCCTTCACCAGGGAAGCGAAGAGCAGGTGGTGAAAGACGGAATGGATATTTGCCTGATCGCGATCGACCGCAAAAGAAAAAAAGTGGAATTCGCCGGAGCGTTTAATTCGCTTTGGATGGTGAAGGGAAATGTCTTCAGCGAAATCCAGGCCGACCGTATGCCGGTGGGTGCACTGATGGGAGAAATTACGCAACAGTTCACCAACAACGAAATTGACGTTGAACCCGGCGACCGTCTCTATCTTTTATCCGACGGTTTCGTGGATCAGTTCGGTGGCCCGCATGGGAAAAAATTCAAGGGGCGGCAATTGAAAGGATTGTTAGCGGAAACTGCGAGTCTGCCGATGAAAGAACAGGGTCAGAAAATATCGGAGGTGTTTGATGCGTGGAAGGGTGGGTTGGATCAGATTGATGATGTGTGTGTGGTTGGTGTTCGGATATAGACGCAAAGCCGCAAAGGGCGCGAAGGAAGGCGCAAAGAAATGATCATAGTTGATTGACTACTCTTCTAATGCCGGTGACCGCACGAGGCATATTGAAATTTACTACGAGTCCCAGGCGCTTGTTGGATAATTTCAAGTAGGAGAGTAGCTGAGCTTCAAATATGGGATGCATTTCTTCTGCCGCTTTAATCTCAAGGACAATTTCTCCCTCCACAAGTATATCGGCATAGTACGCATGACCAACAGGTTCTCCCTTGTACAGAGCCGGTATGGGCACCTGTGAATTTGCTGAAATCCCATTCAATGCGAGTTCACGAAGAAGGCTTCTCTCATAAAACTTTTCCAGCAGCCCTGGGCCTACAGTGCGATGAACTTCAATGCAACAGCCGATTACCTTTCGGGATAGCTCATTAATTTCCTGGGTACTCATTGGTAATAAATCTTTGCGTTTTTACTCTGCGTTCTTTGCGGCTTTGCGTCTATAGGGCACCTACGTCTTTCAACGCAAGCTGAATAGACACCCGCCCATTCCACTCATTCTCCTCCAGCACATAACACGCCTCGAACAGCCCGCCGTTTTGCATCGCACCCAAAAACTCCCCCATCCCAAAACCAATTCCACCGAAGAAAATATTTCTGTTCGGCGGTTGCATGAGATCGCATTTCAAATGATTATCACCCACGATGCGTGCCCAGCCGCGGTCGGCGAGGTTGCGCGTGCGAAACACCGGGTTCATGTTGCCCGGACCAAATGGCGCAAATTTTTTCAGGATAGAGAAGAAATTTTCGTTGATCCTGTCGAGTGAAAGTTCAAGATCAATTTCGGTGACAGGAATCAGTTGTGCATCGGTGATGCGCGCAGAAACTTCTTCATCAAATCGCGCAACGAATGCATCAACATTTTCCGATTTTAACGTGAGACCGGCTGCGTATTTGTGTCCACCGAATTGAATCAGCAAATCGCCGCACGCTTCGATGGCTTCGTACACGTCGAAGTCGCGAACGGAACGCGCAGAACCAGTTACTTTTCCGTCGTTGCCCGTGAGTACAATTGTGGGACGGTACCAGCGTTCAATCAACCGTGATGCAACGATGCCCACAACGCCCTTGTGCCATTCGGGATGATACACCACAGTGGATTTTCGCTGTGTGTACCGCGCATCATCTGTGATGATCTGCACGGCATGCAAAGTAATCGTCTTGTCGAAATCGCGACGGTCGAGATTGTTTTTATTTACAGCCAGCGCGGTTTCTTCTGCACGTTCGGCATCCTGCGAAATGAGCAGTTCTACTGCACCGCTTCCGTGATGAACACGTCCGGCTGCATTGATACGCGGCGCTGCTGTGAAAACAAGATCGGAGATCGTGACTTCTTTTTTCAGTCCGGCCACTTTGAAAAGCGCTTTGAACGCCGGGCGCGGATTGGCATTGATCTGCTTCAGCCCGAACGTGGCAAGAATGCGGTTTTCCCCGGTAACCGGCACAATGTCGGCGGCGATACTTACGGCAACCAGGTCGAGGTACGGCGCAATTTCCGCAAAGTCTCCGTTCGACGATTGATGCAGGGCCTGCACGAGTTTGAACCCGATTCCGCAGCCCGACAGTTCATCGTACGGATATGTACAATCGTTCCGTTTCGGGTCGAGCACAGCCACCGCATCCGGAATTGTTTCGCCGGGCCTGTGGTGATCGCAGATGATAAAATCAATTTTCTTTTCATTGGCGTAATTGACTTTATCGTGCGATTTGATTCCGCAGTCGAGCGCAATGATGAGTGAAAAATTATGGGCAGCCGCGTGATCAATTCCCGCGAATGAAATTCCGTAACCTTCGGCGTAGCGGTCGGGAATGTAGAAGCCGCAATTCGCACCGAGATCGCGCAGGTAGGAATACACCAATGCAACGGCGGTTGTTCCGTCGACGTCGTAATCGCCGTACACGAGAATTTTTTCTCTATCACCCAGGGCGAGTTGAATGCGTGCAACGGCTTTGTCCATATCGCGCATCGCAAACGGATCATGTAGATTCTCCAGCGAAGGATTGAAAAAGAATTCGGCTTCTTCGCGGGAATGAATTCCGCGTTGGAGCAGGAGGGAAGCGAGTTCGATTGGGAAATTCAATTCTTCAGCCAAACGCGCTGCTTCTTCTTTAGCGGGTTGGGCGATCAAAGTCCATTGGGTACGGGGAAAGGTGCTCATAAATACAAACGACAAAATACAAATAACAAAGTTGAGGTCTCAGCATTCAAATGATGAAATAAACAGAATGCAAAGATGCAAAGAGAAAACGGGGATATCCGTTTGTTGTCGTTTGTAGTCGGATGTAAGTGTTTGTAAACGGTTGTGGGGCGCAAGGGTCCTAACGCTGAAAGGGCTATTATCCTTTTCAGCGTTGGCACCTCTGCGCCATTTCGCACATGCAAGGGTCCTAACCCTCAAAGGGCTATTATCCTTTTCAGGGTTGGCACCTCTGCACCCTTCCGCAGATGCAAGGGTCCTAACCCTCAAAGGGCTATTATCCTTTTCAGGGTTGGCACCTCTGCGCCCCGATGTAAAAAAGGTCCAACCCTTGGATACCCCTGCGCACCTTTTCCAACCCTTGCTAACCCTGAAAGCCATATATGCCTTTCAGGGTTAGCAAGGGTGTCCAAAGGTCTCAAGAAATTAATTACACCCTCCCGTCGCAGTCCCACCACCACCTCCTCCTCCAAAACCAAAGTCAAACATCCCATCAAAAAGATGATCGAACATTCCCGGTTGACCAATACGCACATAATACCAGTTCGGAGAAATAATCTTTTCCACTTCACATTCTTCAATGGTGTAGGTGGCTGCGGTGCGCGGCTGACCGTGTTCATCCCACTGCGTGTATTCCGATTTTTCCGGCGCTCGCTCTGAATACATGATCGCGTAGTGATCACCAAAAAAAGCCTGGTCCATCATGAATGTCGCGATCAACTCTCCATCGCAGGTACGGTGGATGTACACATTGGACTCGAATTTTTTTGTCGCACTATCCAGGGTGTGAACATTCAGAAGATCGTAATCATCTTCGCTGAGCGTCACCGGAAATTCGGCAAGACGGTGTTTCTCCACCTGGACCAGTGCAAGCTTTTGATCAAATGTGGCGGAATCAGATTTCATGTCTTTCACGAATTGCTCCCGGCGCTCCTGGTAGAGGAACATGTTCAGATCGAAAGACTTTTCTGTCCTGAACTTTGTAAAGTAAAATGGAATGAAGGGCAGTTGCACAATCATGACCTGTGTCAGCAACAACACTTTTCTTTTCAGGAACAAACGGATCACGACAATAATTCCCACCACCAGAAATGCGAGTGTAAACACACCGAGAAAAAAGATGGCGGTAATTCCTTTACCGAGTCCCACGTCAAGGCCTGTTCGCCAGAGCATGTAAAGAAACCATGCGGTGAAAAGTGGAAGGAAGATGGTGGCGACAAGAAAATACTTTTCGAAAAAGTTTTTGGGTGTCATAGGGCACAGTCGCCGGAATTTCCGCGAAGTAATCGGTGGAATGACGCTGTGGGTACTGTTACGCGGTTCCGTTGGCGTGGTTACGGTTGAAAAAACATTTAGGGAATTTTGGGAAAAGATTGTCGCTGTTTAACGCGAAAAACGGGTTGGTTGGAATTGGTGGCGACACCCTTACTAACCCTCAAAGCCATATATGCCTTTCAGGGTTAGCAGGGGTATGCAAGGGTCCCCACGCTCAAAAGGCTCTTATCCCTTTCAGGGTTAACGAAGTTTTTATTTTTCCTGTTGCGCCAACAATTTCTGCGCCGCCCGTCTTTTTCTTAAACCGAAAATGAGCAATGCAATTCCTGCGGGTACGGCAAAGAGAAATTGCTTGCTATAGTGCGCGTCCGACTGCAGAATTACTGCTGCAAGCGGAACAGAGATAAGCAGCAACACACCACCGATGATAATAAATCCTGCACCCGCCGACTGCATTTTTTCCGGAACAGCTTTCGCAGCTTCTTCAGTCAATCGGAACTCTTTGCGGATGGCCTGTTGAATTTCTTCCGCCGATTTTCCATCCTTCTGCAAGGAAACCATGCGCTCTTCAATTTTTTCTTCGGCTTTCGTTTCTTCAATTCCGAACTGGTAAATATTTACGCCCTTGTCCTGGAGATCCACTTTGATCAGGTCAATGCTTTCTCCATTCGCGAGACGTTTGTTGACCAGCCTGCGGACTTCTTCTGCATTAAGTTTGGAAAGGTTTTCCTTTTTCTGCTCCACGGATTGAATGCCGGCGAGCAATTCGTCGTAACCTTTTTCGGCCAGGACATCACGCAACGCCTGCTGCGCTTCGGGTGTGAGTTTGGAATATTCACCCGCGATCCGTTTGAGAACGGGTTCGGGGTGGTTTTTATAATTGTCGTAGAAAAAATCGCGGGTGTGCATACGCGAAGATAATCGTTAAACCTTTAAAGTCTTAAGACCTTTAAGGTCTAACACCTTTAAGGTCTAACACCTTTAAGGTTTAACAAAAATCGTTCCAACGTTTTCCGTACATTTCATTTATGGAAAACCAATACAACTACGTCACCAGACTCGATGTAAAATTCAATCACTTCGAACGGATCGATGTTAACGAAATGGTCAGCGAATGCACCGACAAATGGTTCAACCAAACCCTCACCGAAGTAAACGGAAGCGTTGTCCGTATCGGTATTGTGGAAGGCGAATACCATTGGCACAAACACGATGACGACGACGAATTCTTTTTCGTGCTCGAAGGACAATTACTCATCGATCTCGAAGACCGCACGATTGAGTTAAATCCGAACCAGGGCGTAACGATCTCCAAAGGAGTGATGCATCGCCCGCGTGCACCGAAAAAAACGGTGATGCTGATGGTGGAGACGAGTGCGATTATTCCGACGGGAAATTAGCGCTGCATATTTTTCACCACGGCGGCTCGGCGGACGCGGCGAAATCGCTACGCGATTGTATAACTTAATAGAACGCAGATTTAGCGGATCAAGCAGATTTTAATCGCTTCGCGATTTGCATAATTAATGGTACACGGAAAACGCAGAAGACACAGAATTTCACGGAAACCATTGACCAACATTCCGTGTTAATCTGTGTATTCTGTGTATTCCGTGTACCATTGAGTAACGCTTGAGCAACACAAATCGCGTAGCGATTCAGATTTTAATCGCTTCGCGATTTGCATAATTAATGGTACACAGAAAACGCAGAAGACACAGAATTTCACGGAAACCATTGACCAACATTCCGTGTTAATCTGTGCATTCTGTGTATTCCGTGTACCATTGAGTAACGCTTGAGCAACACAAATCGCGTAGCGATTCAATCCGTTAAAATCCTTTGGGTAACACGATCGCGCAGCGATCATCCGCGAAAATTCTTTTCAATCCGCGCCTTAAGCCATTCGACAAGCTCATGACAGGCTCCGCGAGGGGTCCGCGTTCCTATTAAGTTACGCATCGCGTAGCGAGAATAATCAGGAACAAATCATTTGAGCACAACCCTTCCCAGCTTCTTCGAAAATTCCCTCTTCGCTTCCACCAAACTCTTCTGCTTCTGAATGAGAATAAGCTGGTCCTCGTAATTTTCACTCTCGCGTAATTCTTTCTGCACATCAATGATCATCACTTCCAGCCGGCGCAACTGCAACGAATTAATCGCCGCGAGCGCAGCACGGTGCAACGCCTGGATTTCCTGGTGCACGTAAATGAAATGCCGCTCCCAGTTCGACAACAGGTACGGTGTAGTCACAAAATCGACCGTGACTTCGCACACCGTTTTATCGGCGTGATTCACAAAATAGTTGTGATCGAGCGCAACACCTTCGTGATGATGCTTCACGTAGTCTTCCATGATCTTCCGGTAGACTTCCGTTTCAAATGGAAATTGTTCGTGCTCGGTTTCCACCACGATAAAATCGGCAACCGTTCCTTCGATCTCCGCGGCATTGCCCTGTTCATCTTCACCAGTCATGGGAACAGGATGCGTTCCGTAATTCAGTAAGAGCCGGATGATCTCCCGCTCCTGGTATTCGGTCCGCGTTTTCTGTTCAACGATCGGTTGCTGTCCCTGCGGTGCAGCAAGATCGGGCACGAAATTCGAAGATTGCTCTTCAACAGGCCGCGCTTTATTCGTATCGTCTCTTTTCTTCTCGTAATTTTTCTTTCGCTGCTTGTTGAGTTCATTCAGCAACGTTTGCTCTTCGATGTTCAGGATGCGGCTGCAGTCTTTCACATACACACTGCGGGTAATCGCATCGGGGATCAGGGAAATGCTCGCAACAATATCATGAATGAGCGCCGACTTTTTGATCGGATCGTTTTTCGTATCGACAGAAAGTAATTCTGTTTTAAACGCAATGAAATCTTTCGTGTTTTCGCGGATGAAACTTTTGAATTCATCCGTGGTCACTTTCTTCGAATACGAATCCGGGTCGTCGTTATCAGGGAAGAGCAACACACGCACGTTCATTCCTTCTTCGAGAATGAGATCGATTCCGCGGAAGGAGGCTTTGATTCCCGCCGGATCGCCATCGTACAAAATCGTGATGTTGCTGGTGTACCTGCGGATCAAACGGATCTGTTCAACGGTCAACGCAGTTCCGGAAGATGCAACTACATTTTCAATTCCCGCCTGGTGCATCGCAAGAACGTCCGTGTATCCTTCCACGAGATAACACACATCGTCCTGGATGATTTGCTTCTTCGCGAAAAACAAACCGTACAGGACATTACTCTTGTGGTAAATATCTGTTTCCGGCGAGTTGATGTACTTCGCAATTTTCTTGTCGGTCGTGAGTGTGCGGCCACCAAATGCAATTACGCGACCGCTTGGATTGTGCACCGGGAAAATAATCCGCCCCTTGAAACGATCGAAAAACTTGTCTTTGTTTTCTTCGTTCTGGATGGTGAGTCCGGCTTTCACGAGATAGTCCAGTTTGTATCCCGCAGCGAGAGCAGCATCGGTCATATCACGCCAGGTGTCCGGCGAAAATCCGAGTTGAAATTTTTCAATGATATCGGGACGGAATCCACGCTCGCGGAAATATGAAAGCCCGATGGCTTTGCCTTGTTCGGTTTCGTGAAGATTTTTCGTGTAATGTTTTTGTGCAAACCCGCTCACGAGAAAAAGCGATTCGCGTTCATTGTCGCGTTCCTGCTGCTCGTCCGATTTTTTCTCCTCAACAATTTCGATGTTGTATTTCTTCGCGAGCCAGCGCAAAGCTTCCGGGTACGAAAGATGCTCGTGCTCCATCACGAAGTTCACGGAGTTTCCACCTTTCCCGCAACCGAAGCATTTGTAAATGCCGCGCGCAGGTGAAACGTTGAACGAAGGAGTTTTCTCGTTGTGAAACGGACAAAGCCCGATCATGTTCGATCCACGCTTTTTCAGCGACACGAACTCGCCAACCACCTCGTCTACACGGGCGGCATCAACAATGAGGTCGACGGTTTCTTTTGGGATCATTTTGGGAGGATGAAGTTACCAAAAACGAGGGTTGGTCGGACAGCCTTCCTAAATGAAAAACGGGCTGATTTCGTTGGAGTTGCAACGCTTGGAGTTATTTTTTTACCACACTTCACTTTGGACGGATTGTTCTTCGCTGAAAATGCAGATCACGCCGCACCAGAATTTCGTATGATTATACAAATCCAGTAATCCATGCATCCGCCAGATATGTATCCGGAACAGCAAATTGTACAATGAAGCTGATCGCTGCGGCCATTTGATCATGCACGTTTTTTAACAACGGCACCTGCTCTGCAGAACAGCCGTTTTCAGCTGACGCCCCGCTTCCCTCCCTGCATTTTCATTTACCTTTAACTCACATTTCATCACAAGCAAATTGTTTATGCGTTATCTCTTGCATATCTGTTTCGGACTGAGTTTTCTCCTCATTCCACAGCAATCACCCGCGCAGTTTTATGCTGAATGCAAACGGGCATTCGCGCAAGTCGACCTGGATATTAATAATGTCCGTGCCCTGTTGAGGAGCAGCGGTGACCTGTGGGGTAGCTATGATGAAGGTGGTCAATATGAAATCCCCAAAGGCTCGGGAGCGAAGAGTCTTTTCTTCGGGAATATCTGGATCGGAGGCATTGATGGTGGCGGACAATTGCACGTAGCGGCGGGAACGTATGGTCAGAACGGTAAGGATTTCTGGCCGGGACCACTTGATACGTTGAGCGCAGGCGTTCTCGACAGTACGTGCAACGACTACGACCGTTTCTGGAAACTCGATCGCGCAGAAGTGGAATCGTTTATCATGAACCGGAACGATCCTAACTACGTGATCCCCGAAGCGATCCTTTCCTGGCCCGGCAACGGAAACACCACGCGCGGAATTGCTCACGTGCTTGCACCCTTTCATGATGTGGATGGAGACCGGATCTATGATCCGATGAAAGGTGACTACCCGGATTTTTCATTTAACGGACAAAACAATTGCGCACAAAATCTACTTGGCGACCAGGCGATCTGGTGGGTGTTCAACGACAAAGGAAATGACCATACTGAAAGCGGTGGAGAGCCCCTCGGTGTGGAAGTGCAGGCCACGGCTTTTGCATATCGCTCCTCCAATGAACACCTGGACAATGCCACATTTTACAGGTATAAAGTGATCAATCGTTCGAATGAAACATACAACAACATGTGGTTTGCGAACTGGACAGATTATGATCTGGGTGATGCATTTGATGATTTTGTCGGATGTGATGTAGCCCGCGGTCTTGGATATTGTTACAATGGACGCGCGAACGATGGAGGAATGGCTCAGCCGAATCCGGGAACGTATGGAGCACACCCACCAGCCATTGGTCTCGATTATCTCGGCGGACCCTTTGCAGAAGACGGAGATGGCATTGATAATGACCGCGACATGATCGTTGATGAACCGGACGAGCAGATCTCGCTCGCTTGTTCGCATTATTATGATAACGACTTCAGGGTAAATGGAAACCCGGAAACTGCCGAGCACTATTACGACTTCATGTCGGAGCGATTTAAGGATGGAACTCACATGACATACGGTGGCAATGGATACGGAGGAGCATACCCCAGTGATTATTTTTATCCCGGTGATTCTGATCCGTACGGGTGGGGAACTTACGGAGTAATACTTCCACCGTGGACCGAAACCACTACGGGTAACATGTGGGGCGATCGTCGCCAGCTCAATTCCGTTGGGCCGTTTTCTATGGAACCAGGCGAAGTAGAAGTGATCACCATTGGAGTTCCGTGGGCGCGTGATATGAACGGAGATAATCTCGATGCAATTGATCGCCTGAAAGAAGCCGACGATTACATTCAAACGTTGTTCGACAATTGTTTTTCTGTTCCATGTGTTGATCAGGCGCTTCCTGAAATACAAACTGTCGTAGACACGAAGCTCGCGTACTTTACACTCTACGCCAGTGGAACTGCATGGTCGTGGGATTTTGGCGATGGCAATCACTCCGCAGAAAAACATCCTTCACATTATTACAGTTCACCGGGAACGTATTACCCCACTGTGCACGTGACAACAGCATGCGGAACATTGTCTGATGTGGATACCGTTGTGATCAAAGACGAACTGAACGCTGCAGGTCCGGCAATCTGGCGTTTGGAAGGACAAGGAAACGGAAAACAGGAATTGGAATTTGCCCCGGAAACGATTGAGGAAATTCTCACTTCACCTGATCACCGTTCGCTGTTTCCGAAATACGAACCGCTGCATGCACCCGTGCTGGTGACGTATGAAAATTACGACGCACTGGAAGATGGAGAATACCGCATTGCACTCGACTCAACACATGCCGGGGCACATTGGAAAATATGGAAAGTGGGAGGAGCCGATACTGTGTTTTCAGACAGCAGTATTCAAAACGGAGAACCTCAGCGACTGAACATGTGGGGACTTGGAATTCAGATGACGCACGTAGACAGGATCGGTTATGATGCGAACCCGGATCAGAACGGTTACCTCACTTCGTCCATCACATTTGCGGATCCTGCCAAAAACTGGTTGAGCGGAATTCAGGATCATGAAGGATACCGCATGGATAATTGGATCCGTTCAGGAGAAGTGAGTGTAAGCGCAACCTTTATCGAAACCTGCGTCACTGATTTCAACGACCGGTTCCTGGGTATCACTCCGCTTGATGCGAATGAAAATTTTGAACAGGTCATTGGAGGTACCTGGGCTCCGTACCGGCTGGCTTCGTACGCGCCAACTGCAACGCAAACCGTGATTTGTTATTCCACCGGTCCCGCGTGGAAGCCCAACCCATTTTCTGCAGGCATCGCAAATAAAATCGAAAACCTCGCGAATGTCGACGTTGTTTTCACGAGCGATCAATCGAAATGGACACGCTGCCCCGTTATTGAAACCGGTTCGAACAACATGCTCAACGAAGGAGGTGTTCTTCCGTTTATGCTTCGTTCAGGTTTATCGGTCGACAAGCAAGGCCGGACTATCACTAACGGCGGAATCTCTGATCCGGCAAACCCCGAAGCGGCAGATTACATTGGCGCAACCGGCATGGGATGGTTCCCGGGCTACGCGATCAATCTGGAAACCGGTGAACGATTGAACATGGCCTTTGGAGAAAATTCCGCTTACGTTTCAGAACACGGCCGTGACATGTTGTGGAATCCAACTGAAAATTCTACTGCGCCTTTTGCAGGCGATCTTTGGGGCGGATTGCATTACGTGTACGTGTTTGGTCACAATGGCGATGCACTGTTTCCATCAGGAGTGCTGACCGGCGAATTAAGCGACGTTCCGATGTATGATGCCGGAAAAATGATGCACACGATTTTCACAAGTTCGTCGGCAACCGCAGAAATGCGTGCTGTGTATTCCGATGCGATGTGGACCACGATTCCGGTTCTTCAATCCGGACACTCGCTGCTCGAATGCGACGTCACCGTAAAACTCCGCGTGCAGAAACCGTATGCCAAATACATGACAGATTCGGTTCCACTCAACCGGAATTTTCCACTCTACGGACTCCGCATCAACAAAAGTGATCTTGGATTCAACGTCTACGATGGAGCGGTAAACGTGTATCCCAATCCGTTCGCGGAAGAGTGCATGTTGCAGTTTGACAACACCGACAATCACGTAGCGCGCGTTGAACTCTTCGATATCCAGGGAAGGCTTGTGCGCACGTACGAGAACATCACCGGCGATCGCGTAATCATTTCCGGCGCGGGATTGTACAGCGGGGTTTATATCTGGTCGTTGCAGTTGGAAGGAACGGAAGACAGAGTAGGGAAGATTGTTCTTAAGTAGGAGAAGTATTTAAGTAGGCAAGTAGGCAGCGAATCTGCACAACTACCGAATTCTTTAAGAAGCAATAAAGTGTCAGTAACCGATAATCTGGTTTATTGCTGAAGCGACAATGTGCTTCGTGAGCCGCGAACTTCCTGATTACCTGGCGCGACTTGCCTACTAGCCTACTTAAATACTTGCCTACTCCCCGCCGTAATCCTTCTCCGTAAGCACATGCCCCTGTTCAGTCCAGTACTTCCATTTTCCCACCGGCTTTCCGTCTTTGTAGTACCCTTCCGAACTCATTTGCCCGTCGTGGTACCATGATACGCCGTAACCCGTACGGATCCCATTGTGATATTGTCCTTTGCTGTACGGTTTGCCGTCCTCATAAAAAGTAAGCCATTCGCCCGATGCAAGTCCGCCGGCAACGTACCCGCGTTTCTTGATCACACCATTTGGATAACGTTCAATGTAATCGCCGTTCCAGATGGAATCCGCGGCCTGTTTAGGTACGGGCGATACGGGCGGTGTCACCGATAGCGATTTCACCGGTTCATTTTTCTCGTTCTTCCTGTGTTCACCGGTTGAATCGCTTCCGGGATTGCCAGGTGTTGTGCCACAGCTTGCCAATGCAAACACTGATGCACCAAAAAATAGTTTACGCATAGATGATTTCTTTAAACAACTTTCCGTCCCGGTAAATTTCTTTGCGATCCATTTTACCGTCTTCGCCAAAGTACTTCCATTTTTTGGTTTTCAATCCCTTCTTATAACAACCGGTCGAACTCACTTTACCGTTGGTATAATATCCCGTCCATTTACCATCCCATTCACCTTCCGAATAGGAACCTTCACTCAGTAATTTACCGTCCGAAGCATAGAATTTCCATTTTCCACTGGCCTTACCACGCTCTAAATCTCCGGTAGCCTGCAATTGTCCGTTATCGTACCATTGGCGGAATGAACCATGCATGATGCCTTGGTTGTACTGTGCTTCTTCCTGCGGTTTTCCATTCGGGTACCATTTTCTCCACATGCCTTCTTTCACTCCCTTGCGGTACATGCCGGCTTCTTTCTTCAGCGTGTCGTTCCAGAATTCGGCAAAGAGTCCATCCATGACATCGTCTTTGTAATAACAGAGACGTGCGAGGATCCCGTGCTCATCGAAAAAATACCAGCAGCTGTCCAGCTTCGCGTTTTTGTAAAATCCTTTTTTCTCGAGACGGCCGGCATAATCCCAGTAAAACCATTCTGAAGTTGCCTGTCCGGCAATGAATGATCCCATCATTTTACGTATGCCATTGTCGTGGTAATACACCCACATGCCGGAAGCAAGCCCGTTGGCATCTACTACTCCTTCTGAACTTACTTTTCCATTGGAGTGGTAATATTTCGTTGGCTGCTGGCCCATGACCAGCATGGAACTCAACAGGGCAGCAATCAGAAAGATGTTTTTCATAGGGGGTTATTTGTCTCGCTGGGTGGTATAAATGACAAGCTCGCGCAAAGATGTTTTTGCATCGCCGTCCGGGAACTGATCGAGTAAAGCAAGGGCCTTGTCTTTGTACTCGTTCATTTTCTCCGTGGCGTATTCGATTCCCCCGCTTTGGTGTACAAAAGAAATCACTTCCGAAACACGCTCCGGTTCTTCGTTGTGATTTTTAACAATATTGATGATGCGTTTCTTCTCGCTGCGGTTTGCTTTGTTCAGTGCGAAGATCAGCGGCAGGGTCATTTTTTTTTCTTTGATGTCGATGCCGGTTGGCTTACCGATGTCGCCGCTTTTTCCATAATCAAAAAGATCGTCTTTGATCTGGAACGCAATGCCGGTATATTCTCCAAACTGCCGCATGGTGTCTTCGGTGCTTTTCTCCGGTGAAACACTCGCTGCGCCGCATGCACAACAGGACGCAATGAGCGAAGCTGTTTTCTGCCGGATGATATCGAAGTAAACAGATTCGCCAATATCCAGGCGACGTGCTTTTTCGATCTGGAGCAATTCGCCTTCACTCATTTCACGCACCGCAT
>Ga0193752_1001075_pt1 | contig 23846 bp, 18 predicted proteins | sample H1c1metaG_FD_144924 | JGI IMG/M metagenome (GOLD analysis project Ga0193752, IMG submission 144924) | Soil microbial communities from a riparian zone of the East river system, Colorado, United States - H1c1 | ecosystem: Environmental > Terrestrial > Soil > Riparian zone | place: USA: East River...
TGCTGGCCGGTCGGCACGACGATCAGCTTGTCGACTCCATGGCTGCCCAGCACGTAGCTCGCGACCAGCGCGTGCACGATGTGCGGTGGATCGAAGCTGCCGCCGTACACAGCCACTGTCTGTGCGGTCACGCCGTCACCACGACCTTGGCCGACGGGGCCGCGAGGCGCTCGCGCAGGATCACGTTGCCAGACAGCCGCGCGATGCTGACCTCGCACTGGCCGTTCGGCTCGACCGAGAGATAACCGACGTGGCCGCTGCGCACCGGGCCCGGCGTAAAGAAGCTGCGCGGCCCGAAGCGGCGCAGCGAAGGGCCATCGGACTTGCCGTAGACGATGATGTGCGCGCTGGCGATGTCGTCCTCATCGAGCACGGCTTTGTCGTGCACGCCGAGCACGATGAAGCGATCGAGCATCTCGATCGCGCGGCTCGGCGGCTCGGGCAGCTTGCGCACCGCGAGCGGTCGGCGCGCGGCGCGATCGGCGTCGAGCAGCGCCGCGATCTCGTCGGGGCTGCCGTTCACCGCGAGCGCCGCGGCTTGGGAGAGCAGCGCATCCTCGTCGAGCCCGCGCCCGGCCCAGCGCGCGACCAACGGATCCACCGCGTCGTCGTCGCCTAGATACAGCACGTGCCGAACGGAGGCGTCCTGGAGCAGCATCGTCAGCGCGCGCTCCAGCTCGGCCGGCGCGTCTGCTCCAGGACCTACGAGGCCGATGCGCATCCCGAGATCTTACTCGAGAAGGCGCCTGGCAATGACGTCGGCTTGGATCTCGTTGGCGCCTTCGAAAATGGACAGGACGCGCGCGTCGACCAAGAGGCGGGAAGCCGTGTATTCCTCGGCGAAGCCGTTGCCGCCGTGGATTTGCACGTCGGCGTCGGCGTTCTCCCAGGCGGCACGGGTGGCCAGCAGCTTGGCCATGCCGGCCTCGAGATCGCAGCGGCGGCCGGTGTCCTTCTGGCGGCCCGAGAAATAGGTCAGCTGGCGGGCAGCCATGGTGCGCACGATCATGCGGCCCAGCTTGCGGCCGACGCGGCCGAAGCCGGCGATCGGCTGGCCGAATTGGATGCGCTCGTGCGCGTAGCGCAGCGCTTGGTCGAGCGCGGCTTGAGCCACGCCGACGCCGCGCGCCGCGGTCTGAATGCGCGCGCTCTCGAACGTCGCCATGAGCTGCTTGAAGGCTTTGCCCTCTTCGCCGCCCAAGAGCGCGTCCTTCGGGATCTTGAAGCCGTCGAACGACAGCTCGTACTCCTTCATGCCGCGGTAGCCGAGCACCTTGATCTCGGTGCCGGTGAGGCCGGCGTCCGGGAACTCTTTGCCGGGCACGTCCTCACCACGGGTCTTCGGCACGAGAAACATCGACAAGCCGCCCGAGCCGGGATCGTCGGCGTTGGTGCGCGCGAGCACGGTCATCAAGTCGGTGCGCACGGCGTGCGTGATCCACGTCTTGGCGCCGTTCAGCACGTACGAGCCGTCGCCTTGCTTGACCGCACGCGCGCCGATGTGGGCGAGGTCGCTGCCGTTGTTCGGCTCGGTGAACACCGCCGTGGGCAGCTTCTTGCCGGTGGCGAGGCCGGGCAGCCAGTAGTCTTTTTGCGCCTGCGTGCCGCCGTGCATGATCAGCTCGGCCGCGATCTCGGAGCGCGTGCCGAGCGAGCCGACGCCGATGTAGCCGCGCGACAGCTCTTCGGTCACGACGCACATCGCGACCTTGCCCATGCCGAGGCCCGAGTACTGCTCGGGGATCGTCAGGCCGAACACGCCCATCTCGCCGAGCTGCTCGATCATCTCCATCGGGATGAGCTTGTCTTGGCGGTGGATGTCTTGTGCCTGCGGGATGACCTCGTTGTCGGTGAACTTCGCGAACTGATCGCGGACGTCTTCGAGCGTCGGGTCGCCCAGGCCGAGCGCGCCGTAGCCGTTGTCCTTGGCGTGCGCGGCGATCTCGATGTAGCGCGCGCTGGTCGCGTGCTTGGCGCTGAACGCCAGCACCTCGGGCGCGCCGACGGTGGCGCGGATGTCGTCCTCGGTCACGCCGAGCTCGCGCACGTCGATCGACTCGCACGCGCCGAGCTCGATGCCGGTCGCCAGCGTCCTGGCGACCTCGCCGATATACGCCTCAGCCATGCTCTGCTCGTAGGCGCCGCCGACCGCCTTGCTCCAGGCGAGCATCTGGCGAGCCGCCTCGAGCTCCGTGGCCATGTACGCGAGCGCATGGGCCGCGACTTGCCGCTTCTCGAGCTTCTTGCGGTCGAGCTTGTCGCCCGTCTTAACTTCCGCACGAAGCCTGCCAAGCGCGCGTTCGTAGAGCTCACCGATCGCCGCGACGGTACGTTCCATCGTCTCGCCTCATCCTGTTGAAAGCACTAAAGAGCAGCGCTACACGCCGTAGCACTTTATCCGAAACGAGCGGCGGCCTAACCGAGGGAATATCGGGTGTCAAGCAACGGCGTCAGTGAGCTTCGTGCCGAGATCGAGCGCCTCGAGAAGGTGATCGGCCGCAGACCGAAAGTACTGGTGACTCAGCTCGCGGATGACAAGGTCCGCGCTGCCGAGCAGATCGCGCTCAAAGCGCGCGATGCCGGCTTCGACGTGGTCTACGAAGCGGAGGTCGCCTTGCCTGAGCAGGTCATCACCTCAGCGGTGGAGGAGGGCGTGCACCTCATCGGGCTCGCGATCGACGACGCAGCGAACAGCCTCGGGCCGCTGGTCGAGGAGCGCGCCCGGGCTGCCGGCCTAGGCGATGTCCCGGTCGTGCTCAGCGGGTCTGAGCAGGTCGATCCGGCGTTTCTAAGGCGGATGATCGACCTGGTCGCCGCTCGGGCATGAATCCGGCTGGAAAAGGTCCGTCATCGGCCTCAACCGGTAAGTGGTTGCAGCGGCTCGAAAATCAGGCGAAGGCCCGGCCAGTCTCCGCTTTGGGTCAATTCAGTGCCCGGACATGCCTTGAACAGGACGGGCAAGGACTGTACGTAATGTATACATCCCGATCACCGAGCGCGACGAAGTGGGTCGAGCGCCGGTTGGGGACGAAGGCGCGGGTAGGGCTTTCTGCCTCGCGTGTGAGGAGACGAACATGAAGCGCGGCGTGTCCCGATTCTCAGTAGCAGCAGCCATGTTGCTCCTCAGTGCGAGCGGAGTTTCTGCCGAGGACGATTCGGTAGCCAAGAGGCTCACGAAATTCGGGCAGCTCCGGAAGGGCGAGTCGGAGTCGCTCTCCGAAAACGTGTCCAAGCGCATGAAGCGCGCGGCGGACATCACGAATGGTCAGGACCCGCTGCGCATCGCGGTGGGGCGAGCGCTCGGCGTGAAGAACGCGAACGACGCGATGTCGGCGGCGAAGATCCGGCTGCGGCTGTATGCCGGCCTCAACGAGTGGGCGCTCGAGAACCTGTTCGCGCCGCAGCCCGGCGGCATCGGCCGCTGCCAACAAGAGTTCGGCGTGACCGTGCGGCAGTGCGAGGCGTTGGTCGCTGCCTCCGGCCGCATCCCGGCAGAGGAAGCCAGCAAGGTTGCAGGCGGTGCGCCGCCTCCGATGCCGGCGGCGCAGATGGCGAGCAACCGGCCTGCCGCCGCGCCTGCTGGCGGCTCGCGCTTTGGCAAGTACGACTCGGGCTATCGCCCTGCAAGCCAGCCGCAGCAGCCCGTGGGGCGCCCTATGCCGGTGGCCGCGGCTCGCCCGGCTCCGCAACCGATGGCTGCCGCGCCAAACCCGAACGCCAAGGAGGAGTACCAGCGCAAGCGCGCCGAGTACCTCGAGCGCAAGCGCCTCGAGATGGAAGCGCGCAAGCAGAAGATCGTAGCCACCGCCGGTGGCACGAGCGCAGCCGACCGTGGCCCAGCTGCCGAGCAGACGGCTGCGGCGCCCGCCGCCGAAGCGTCGCAAGCCAAGGCGCCGGGCGCGAAGGGCAAGGCCGCACCGGTCGAGGAGATCGCGCCGGAAGAAGCGGCCGCGCCGGAGCCGGTCGCAGAAAAGAAGGAAGCCCTCGACGGCGACCTGCTCGACTCACTGCTCGGCGATCCGCTCGGCAAGAAGTAACCGCTGGGCTCCAACGCGAAAGGGCCGTGTGCATCTCGCACGCGGCCCTTTTTTCGTAGCGCTTACTTCTTGCGCGGCATCAGCAACCAGTAATCGAGGTCGAGCACGACGCTCGGGTGGTAGCTCTCTTTGCCGTCCTTCTCGACCTTGAGCGGGATGCTCTCTTTGACGGGGTCCGCGTTCTTCACGCCGACCAGCCGCACGCGCAGCGCGCCGACGTCCTTGCGGCCGGGTAGCTCGGCTTTGTCGAGGACCGTCGTGTACGCATACAGCGTGTCGTTCGCGAACGTCGGGTTGGCGTGCGCGCCGCCGTTCCACGCCAGCATGCCGAGCGCGCCTTCGAGCCCGTTGTACGAGAGAGCGCGAGCCAAGCTGATCACGTGGCCGCCGTACATCAAGCGCTTGCCGAAGCGCGTGGACTTCGCGGCGTGCGCGTCGAAGTGAACCTTGGCGGTGTTCTGATAGAGGCGCGTCGCGATCATGTGCTCCGCCTCTTCGATGGTCATGCCGTCGACGTGGTCGATGCGCTCGCCCTTTTCATAGTCTTCCCAGCTCGCGCGCGCGCCGCTCGGCCAGGCCTCGTACTTCGAGAGGTCCAGCGTCTTGGCCACCACGAGCTCGCTCGGCTGTACGAACGCCGGCGTCTCGGGCTTGTCGTTCGCGCCGGTCGGCGTGCCGGCGTCGCGCTTGTTCACCATCACCCAGCGCGTGTATTCGAGCACGACCTCGCCGCGTTGATTGGTGCCGGTCGTCTTGACCCACACGATGCCGCTGTCGCCGCTCTTGTTCTCTTTCTTACCGAGGACCTTCGAGACCGAGCGCAGCGTGTCACCGGGATACACGGGCGCGAGGAAGCGCAGGCCGGCGTAGCCGAGGTTCGCCACTGCGTTGAGCGAGACATCGTTCACGGTCTTACCGAACACGACGTGGAACACGAGCAAATCGTTGACGGTCTCGCGCTGGTAACCGAGCGAGCGGGCGTACTCCGCGGAGCTGTGCAGCGCGAAGCGATCGCCGGTCAGGCCGATGTACAGCGCGCAGTCGCCTTCGGTGATCGTGCGCGGTACGGCGTGCGTGAGCGTGGCGCCCGCCACGAAGTCTTCGAAGAAATTTCCGGCGTTGGTCTTGAGTGCCATGGCCGCGGCTTTAGCGCGGGCCCGCGCTCGCCGCAACGCTTGGTTTAAGTGCCGGCGTGGGCTTCCAGCATCAGCGCCTCGGTGCCGCGGCCGAGGCGCCGATAGCAGCCACCCAGCACGAGCAACGCCGCCTGTTCGCCGCGCGCCTCGCCGGCGCGCCGCGTGATCGCCAGCGCATCCAGGGCCGAGCGCACGGCGTCGGTCAGGTAGCCGGCCTCGAGCAGAATCAGCGCGGCGGTCAGCGCTTGCTTGCCACCGCTCGGGGTTCGCGCACGGCGCAGCGCGCGCACGGCTTCCGAGATGTCACCCTTTGCGAGCTGTGTCAGCGCCCACAGCCGCATCGCCGCGGCGCGCCCGAGGCCGCTCGCGACCGCGGTATCGATCGCCGTCTCGGCGGCGTCGCCGTCGCGCGACAGGATCGCGCGCAGCGCGTTCTTCACCGCGTCGCTCGCCATGTTCGGAGGCGTCAGCGCGATCGGATCGGTGAGCACGCGCGGCGGTGTCGATTTTCGCCGCGGCCGTAGCGAGCCGCCCGCGCTGGCGTCGAGCTCGGTCTCGGCGCCGCGCTGGGTGTCGTTCAACGGGCTGCTCTCGACCGCCAACGCGACGCGCGACGCGCGATCGCGCGCTTCACCCGAGCCATCGAGCTTGAGCGCGAGCGCCGCGAGCCGAACTGCGACGCGATCGAATCCTTTCGAGCTCGCGGCATACGCCGCATCGAGCAACGCGGAGGCGGCGCCCACGTCGTTTCCGCCTTCGGCCAGGTGATGCGCGACGACCGCGTGTTGAAACGAAGGCTCCGGCGGGCACTGCGCGCGCAGTAGCTGCGCGACGAAGCGGTGCAGCTCGGAGGAGCGCGCCGGAGGCATCGCGCCGCGCACCGCGAGCCGCACTGTGGTCTCGAGCGGGCCGAGGCTCGCGTCCTCGGCGATCAGGCCTTCGTCGGCCAGCTGCGCGCGACCTGCGCTCACGGCATCGGCCGGCAGACCGTCGAGCTCGGCCACGGCGTGGGTCAGCTCGGCGGGCGCGGCGAGCGGAGAGACGCACATCGCCTCAAGCACGCGCTGCGCGACGTTGGACAGGCCGCTGATCCGCGCCAGCACCAGCTCGTCGATCGCGGCGGGGCCGGGCGGCCGGCGGTCGTGGGTGCGAAAGCGGAAACGTTTGCCGTCGTGCACGATCTCGCCGGTCGATACCAGCGCGCGCGCGGCGGTTTCGATCGCGAGCACCGAGTCGCCACCGAGCTCGGCGATGCGATGCGCGAGCGGATCGTTGAAGTTGAGCGAGAGCACGTCGGCGGCGGCTTGTAGGCGCGCCGATTCATCGAGCGGGTCGAGCGTCACGCGCTCGAGGCCGTTGATGCGCGCGATCGCGGCGGGCGTGCTCGCGCCCTCGTCGATCGTCGCGAGCAGGGCGCAAGGCGCTTTGGCTTCGTCGAGCAAATCGGCGATCACGAGCAGCGATGGACCATCGATCTCGCGCGCGCGCTCGAGCACGATCCACGGCAACACGCCGCGCAGGTTGGCCGCCGCGGTCAGCACCGCGTGCAACGCTCTGACGGCTTGGCCGCGCCGCACGCCCGCGCCTTGCTGCATGCGGCCGAGCATGTAGCGAGTCTCTTCGTCGAGCTGCAACGAGCTCACTTGCTGCCACGCGCGCCGTAGCGCCACCGATATCCCGCCGAGCGGCGCCAAGCCGGACGCCTCGCGCGTCGCGTGCAGCACCAGCGGCGGCGCGAGCTCGGCGCGAGCGCGCATCACGCGATCGATCGAGATATGCGGCTGGCTGGCGATCAGCACGATCCGACTGGCGTTGACGCGCAGCTGCGCGCACAAGCGCGCGTACGAGCTCTCGCGCGCGCTCGGCCAAGGTGCTCGTCGCAGCAACTCGGTCGCCTCGCGGCAACCGCGCTTGTCGAACAGTGGATCGAGCACGCGGCCCATCGCACCGCCCGTATCGATGTCGCGGCGGAACAAATACGTCGGCTCGGCCTGCTGTGCGGCCGCTTCGTCGAGCACGATCTCGCCGGCATCGGCGCGGTGCGCGAGCAGCTGCGCGCGGTCGAGCGCTGCGCCATGGATCGCCCCGCCGAAGCTCGCCAGCATGCCGTGCGCGATAGCGCAGGCGACCTCGAGGCTCGGCGCTTCGCTCTGCGCGTCGATCACGATGCCCTGCGCGAGCTCCACGACGTCGGGTAGCTCCATCGCGTCGAAGCTCGCGCCGATCGAGCTGCCGCTGCTCGGGAGCGGATCGCCACCGGCCACCTCGACGCGCGTGCGAGCGCGCCGGCAGAAGGCGAGCGTGCTCTCGTCGTGCTCGCCCGAGGGCGTCGCACGCATCCACAGCACGAGGCGGTCCTCGCCGTTGTCACTTTGCTCAGATTGGGCCACGCGGAGATCTCAGTCGCGAATCAGCCGCCTTCGACCTTGCGTTTGAGCGCGGCCAGCTCGTCCTCGACGGCGCTCTGGGCGCTGCCTTGCTCGAGCTTGCGGAAGCGCGCTTCGAGCTCGGCCTTTTGGGTGTCACCGAGGGCGCTCGCGACCTCGACCTCGGCTTCGAGCGCATCGATGCGCGAGCCGAAGCGCTGCAGGTCCGAGATCGCGCTGCTCGAGGCGATGCCCGCGCCTGGGCCGGCTGCGGTGCGCGCCACGCGTACTTGCGCGGCGAGCGCGCCCTTGCGGGCCTCGAGGTCGCGCGAACGCGCCTCGAGATCATCGAGCGTCGCGCGCAGCGTCTCGGCGCTGGCGCGGGCCGTCTGGGCCTGCTCGAGCAAGCGCGCGTGCTCGCGGGTGATGCGCCCTTTCTGTTTGAGCGCGTCGCGCGCGAGGCCATCGTCGCCCTTGCGGACGGCGAGCGTCGCGCGCTCTTCCCAGCGCGTCGCTTCGACGCGTTGCGCTTCGGCGTCGGTCTCGAGGCGCTTGGCGGTACCGAGCGTGGTGACGAGCTCTTTTTGACCCTGCGAAAGCGCGCCCTGCATCTCGCGGAGAGTCGCGTCGATCAGCGCCGCCGGGTCATCGGCGTCTCCGGTCAGCGCGCTGAGGTTCGCCCGCAGCGCTTGTTTCGCACGATCGAAGATACTCATTTGGATCAGCCTTCCACGCACGGCCCAGGCCTGTAAAGGCGAAGGCGAGGCGTGCGGTCAGCGCGCACACATCACCAAAAACTCACCGCTTCTGTTTGCACGGCGCAGGGCCTTTCGTGGCACGATCGGGCCCCACTGCATGACCACGCCTCTCGTCGACCGCACCATCCTGCTCACCGGCGGCGCCGGCTTCATCGGCACCGCGCTGTGCCGCGCGCTGGCGCCCCACAATCGTATCCGCGTGTTCGACACGCTCCGCCGCAACGCGCTCGCGGAAGCCGGCCTCGATAAGCATCCGAACATCGAGCTGGTGGTGGGCGACGTGCGCGACGCCGCCGCGCTCGCCGCGGCGGCCAAGGGTGTCGATTGCTTCGTGCACATGGCCTCGATCGCGGGCGTCGACACCGTGCTCAAGAACCCGGTGCTCACGATGGAAGTAAGCCTCGAGGGCACGTTCAATGCGCTGCGCGCCGCGCAAGCCGCCGGCACGGTCAAGCGCTTCATCGATTTCTCGACCAGCGAAGTGTTCGGCTCGTACGCGTTTCGCGCGAATGAACGCGACGCGACGAGCCTCGGCGCGGTCGGCGAAGCGCGCTGGACGTACGCGGTCTCCAAGCTCGCCACCGAGCACCTCGCGCACAACTACTATCGCCAGTACGGCCTGCCGACCTGCTCGATCCGTCCGTTCAACGTGTATGGGCCCGGCCAGGTCGGGGAGGGCGCGGTGCACGCCTTTACCGTGCGCGCGCTCAAGAACGAGCCGCTCTCGATCCATAACGAAGGCGATCAGATCCGCGCGTGGTGTTACATCGACGACATCGTCGACGCCGTGCAGCTGTGTCTCACGCGGCCGGAAGCGGTCGGCGAGTCGTTCAACATCGGCAACCCGCGCAGCACGGTGACGATTTATCACTTGGCGCAGATGATCCGCGCGGCGGCCGACAGCCGCTCGGAGCTGAAGTTCGTAGAGTGGGGCCATGCCGACGTCGAGCTGCGGGTGCCCGATGTTCGCAAGGCCGAGGAGCGGCTCGGCTTCAAGGCCAAGGTCGACCTCGATGTAGGCCTCGCGCGCACCATCGCGTGGTACCGCGAGCAAATGAGCGCTGGTCGTCGGTAATGCAACTATGATGGCCTAGTCGCGACTCACCATCGCTCGGACCAAACTCGTGCAGGACCCACCCCGACTCATCGACCTCAGCGACGTAAGGGCCGACGGTTGGCTCGAAGAGCTCGGCGAAGACATCCCGGAGTTCGAGCAGCTGTGCTCCGTGATCGGTCGTCGCTTCGTAGGCTTTTCGTTCATCGCGGGCGTACGCATCTCTTCGATCGCGTATGACCCGCAGGCGCCGCACACGTCGCTGGTGGATTTCATCGTAGGCGACGCCGACGCTGCCGAGCGGCTCACGCTCGCGGATTTTCGCGAGCGCCTCGGCGCGGCGCTTTTGGCCGCGAACGAGAACGGCACGCCGCTGCCCAAAGAGCCGACCAGCGAGGATGTCCGCGCGTTCATCGGCCGGCGCTATCTGCTGCTCTCTGAGCTGTTCGGCATCCATATCGATGCGCTCGAGCTGGGCCGCGAGCCGATGCTGCGGATCGAGCTGGGCGGCACCAACGAGACGATCACGCTCAGCGGGCTGCGCGACGTGCTCAACAACGCCATCCGCTCGGAGCTGACGCGCGCACGGCCCAACCAGCCGTTCTCGATCGACTTCAAGAAGATTCCCTTGGCCGAGGCAGCTAACGCGCGGGGCGAGCACCACGAAGCGATCGCGCTGCTCGGCGCGTGGCCCGGGCCGCTGTCGATGTTCCTGCGCACTCCGCAAGGGCAAGCGCTGGGCGCCACGGAGCGCAGCAAGCTGGTGCGTGCGCTCGGCGCGCTCGGCGAGGCGTATCTCCGGACCAAGCAGCTGGACTGGGCCGAGGACGTGCTGCGCTTGGGCATTCAATTTGGCCAGGAGCTACCTGCTTCAGCGCAGCTGTTTAGCGCGCTCGGGCAGGTGCGGGTGGAGTCGGACCGGCCGGGCGAGGCGATCGGCCTCTTACGCCGTGCGCTCGCGCTCGGTGGCAGTAAGGCAGTCGTGTTACCGGCGCTGGCGCGCTGTTTCGTAGAGCGTGGCCGTGCGGTGGCCGCCGCCGCGTGTCTCGAGCAAGCCCGTGCCGCCGGCGCCGACCCCGAGGTCCTAGGCCCGCTCGAGAAGCGTGTCGAAGAGGCACTCGGGGCTCCGCTGCTCAAAGTGCGCGACCTGCTCACGCACTAATGACCGGGGAACGTGCGCCGTTCCCCGCCCGCTGGGCGAAGCCCATCGGGCCCCACCCCTTCACGAGGTCGCTTCGCTCCTCGTCTTAGTCAGCGCTGATGCAAACGTTGGCTTTACACGCGAAGAGCGCTTGCATTAGCGTTGTCAGACGCCCATGGCGCGCTTCCTCTTGGCCATCGATCAAGGGACCACGGGCTCGACCGCGCTGGTGCTCTCCGAGCAAGCGCATGTGATCGGGCGCGCTACGCGCGAGTTTGCCCAGCACTTCCCTGAACCGGGGCTGGTCGAGCACGACGCAGAGGAGATCTGGGCCAGCGTAGGCGACTCCGTGCGCGAGGCGTTGGCCTCGGCTTCGGTCAGCGCCAGCGATTGCGCAGGCATCGGCATCACCAACCAGCGCGAGACCACACTGTTGTGGGAGCGTGCGACCGGCCGGCTGGTCCACCGCGCGATCGTTTGGCAGGACCGCCGAACCTCCAAGCGCTGCGCCGAGCTCAAGGCCGCAGGGCTCGAGGCGCGGGTGCGCGCCCGGACCGGCCTGGTGCTGGATCCGTACTTCAGCGGCACCAAGCTGGAGTGGCTGCTCGACCACGTGCCGGGTGCGCGCGCGCGCGCCGACAAGGGCGAGCTGCAGTTCGGCACGATCGACTCGTTCCTCGTGCACCGCTTGTCGGGCGGCAGCCTGCACATCACCGACGCGACCAACGCATCGCGCACGCTGTTGTTCGACATTCATCAAGGGCAGTGGCACGACGAGCTGCTCGGCATGTTGCGCGTGCCGAAGTCGGTGTTGCCCGAGGTGCGCGGTAGCTCCGAGGTGTACGGGCACACGCGCGGCCTCTCGATGTTGCCCAACGGGATTCCGATCGCGGGCATCGCCGGCGATCAACAGGCGGCGCTGTTCGGTCAGACCTGCTTCAGCGCCGGTCAGGCCAAGTGCACGTATGGCACAGGTGCCTTCCTGCTCATGAACACCGGCTCGCGCGCCGTGCCGTCGAACAACGGCCTGCTCACGACCGTGGCGTGGAAGCTCGGTAAGAAGACCAGCTATGCGCTCGAGGGCAGCGCGTTCGTCGCGGGCAGCGCGGTGCAGTGGCTGCGCGACCAGCTCGGTATCATTCAAAAGGCCAGCGACGTCGAGGCGCTCGCGGGCAAGGTGACCTCGAGCGGGGGCGTGGTGTTCGTGCCGGCGCTGACCGGTTTGGGCGCGCCCTACTGGGATCCCGACGCGCGCGGTCTGATCACCGGCCTGACCCGCGGCAGCTCGGCTGCGCACATCGCGCGTGCCACGCTCGACGGCATGGCTTGCCAAATCGTCGACTTGGTAGAGGCCATGAACGAGGATGCACGGGCTCAAGCCGGCGCGAAGCAGGAACAGGTTGCGGCGCTGACTCGTTTACGCGTGGATGGCGGTGCCTCCAACAACAACCTGCTCATGCAGATTCAGGCCGACTTGCTCGGCGTCGCGGTCGATCGACCGACCTGTGTCGAGACCACCGGCCTCGGCGCTGCGTATCTGGCAGGCTTGGCCGTAGGCATGTTCGCGAGCACCGATGAAATCGCCCAGAAGCACGGTATCGAACGAAGCTTTGCTCCGACGTATTCCGAGTCGCAGCGCGCCGAGCAGCTCACGAGCTGGCGCGATGCGGTGCGTCGAGCACGCAGTCATCACCCCACTTCGCAATAGGACTACGGCTTAACGTATGAGCTCCGAGACCAGCAGTGGACCTCTTCGCGACGTCGCAGTGGCGTGGGAAGCGCTCGAGGACGCGTTCGAGAACAACGCGCCCGAAGTGCACAGCTTCCTGAACCTGACCAGCGGCGACGTCATCCGCATCGTCGATGGCGTGGCCGATCCGGGCATGCACGCGCGCGTCTCGGCCGACCCGGGCTATCTGCACGTCGACCCCGTTTCGTCGCGCGAGCAGTACCGCTGGATGGAGCGCTTCATCGCCACGGTCGAGGAGCCTGACCTGCGCCAGCGCTTGGTCGGCTCGATCGACGGCAAGGGCGCCTTCCGGCGCTTCAAAGACGTGCTGATGGCGTTCCCGGTCGATCGCGAGCGCTGGTTTGCATTTCGCTCCGAGCGGCTCAAGACAGCGATGGAGGCGTGGCTCGCTGCGCACGGCATTCACGCTGTGCCGCGCGCCGAGTGGACCGTGCCGACCGCCGAGAACGTGAAGGTCGTCGTCGAGCAGCAACAGGTCGCCGATCCGGCGCGCGTCGTGCGGCGCGGCGGTCGCGCAGCGGCCGCGGACGCGACGCGCGCGCGCGCCCACGAGATCGTGGATCTGCTGCCGGTGCGCGAGCTGGATCTAGCGGTCGAGTTCCTCGAGTTCTTGCGCGAGCGCCGGCCGCTGCCGCGCGCGCGAGCGCGGGCTTCTTCGGCCGGCGAGCGCAGCCGCGAGAGCACACCGGATGCGGATGGCCCGGATGGCGAAGATGCGTCGACGGACGAAAGCGATAACAGCGAGCCCGAATAGGCTCACCGGTCTGCTGTGTGCTGGGTGCTTGGCGATGGCGGCCGCGGCGCCGCAGCTCGCGGCGGCGGTGCCCTCTGACTCGGCCGGCGCCGACGCGCTGGCCGTTCGGCTCGACGGGATCGCTGCGATCGTCGGCGCGGTCGCGCCCGCGCCGGGCGCCGACATCGTGCTGCACAGCGACGTCGAGCTGCGCGCTCGGCTCGCCCTGGCTGCGGAGACTGGCGCGGGCGAGCTCGCGCTCGGTCAGCTGCCGCAGGCGCTGCTCAATGCCAGCTTGCAGGAGATCGTCGGCGAGCTGCTGATCGCGCGCGAGGCGCGGCGCGTGCAGATCGCGCTGCCTACGACGGCGGACGCGCAGCGCGAAAAGGATCGCTTGGTGCGGGCGGCCGGCGGGCCGGTCCGCGCGGCCACATTGCTCTCGGATCTCGGCGCCCGCGAAGAAGAGCTCGACGCGATCGCGCGGCGACGTGTCTTGGTCGCCGCGTTCCTGCGCGTGAACCTCGAAGGCGTCACCACGGTCACGCAGGCCGAGCTCGAACAAGCTCTGTCATCGCGGCAGGAAGGTATGAGCCTCGAGCAGCTGCGCGCCGACCTCGCGAAGGCCGCGCTGGAGCGCGCCGTCAAACGCTGGGTCGTGATGTTGCGCGCGCGCATCCCGGTGCGCGTATACGGTTCGCCGTGAGCACGTTGTCGATCTTACCGGCGCGCGCTTCGGACATCGACGCGGTGTACTCGATCGCGCAGTCGGCGTTCACGCTGCCTTGGCCGCGCGAAGAGCTGGAGATGGAGCTGTCGCGTCCGTACTCGGCGCTGCGCGTGCTCAGGCCGAGCCCCGACGAGCGCATCGCGGGCTTTTTGAATCACTGGCGGCTGGGTGACGAGCTGCAGATCATGAACGTGGCCGTGCTGCCGGAGCACCAGCGCCGCGGCTACGCGCGCGCGCTGATGCACGACGCCGAGGACGCGGCGCGCGCGCTGCGCCTGGGCTCGATTTTCCTCGAGGTGCGCCGCAGCAACATCGCTGCGATTCGGCTGTACGAGCTGCATCACTACACGGTGATCGGCGTGCGGCAGCGCTACTACGCCGACAATCTCGAGGACGCGCTGGTCATGAAGCTCGACCTGCGCCTGCCGTGACGCAGCGACGCCACCTTGCCGCGCAGGACGCGGCGCGATGGATTGCTCGCCGCCGCCCTGCTACGCCTCACCGACGATGGCGAAACGGGTGAGTGGGGGATGAACGACGACGAGCAGCCCGAGAGCGATGGGCTCGACGCGCTGGCGTCCGCTTTGCCGGCCACCGAGAGCGAGGAAGCCGACGAGGAGCTCGATCTGGCGAGCCTCGCCGCAGTCGTGGGCGCGCGCGCGACCCAACCTGGCACCGAGGCCGCCCCGGCCGACCCAGGCGAAAAGCTCGTGCTCCCCAAGCCCACCGCGCCCGCGCCCGTGCCCGTGCCCGTGCCCGTGCCGGCCCCCGTGTCCGTGCCCGATCGCCCCCGCTCCTGGCTCGTCCCCGCGCTCGCAACGTTCGCAATCGCCGTCGGCGTCATGGGCTACGTCCTCGGTCGTTCGTCGCGCCCCGAGGAACAAGCCGCCGCGCCGCCGCCGGTCGCGACAGCCGCGCCCACGCCAGCTGCCCCGCCACCGCTCGCCGCGGCACCCACGCCGCCATCACCCGCCGCCAACGCGCCGATCGCGGCTCCTTCAGCGCCCAACACGCCGGCCCCTTCGACCGCGCCCGTCCAGCCGATCGCGCGCACGCCGCGGCCGACCGTACCGACAGCCGCCGCAGTGGCCAGCCCATCTCCCGAGCCGAGCCCTGCGCCAGTGCCCGCCGAGCCTGCGCCCGCCAAGCCCGCCGAGGCGGCGACGACGCTCGCGAAGACCGAGCCTGCCCCGAGCCGCAGCGTGGACGCGCTGCTCGACGAAGCGCTCTCGGGCTCGGGTGCGCGTCCCGCGCCGGCAGCCGGACCGGCTGAGCTGCCCGAAGCGCCTTCGCGCGACGAGGTGACGCAGGCGATGGCCGTGCTGCTGCCCGCGATTCGCGGCTGCGCGATGGGCCAAACCGGCCTGGCTACCGCCGGCATCGTCGTCCGCGGCGACGGCCGCGTTGCCAGTGTCGAGCTTTCGGGCGCACCCTTCGAGGGCACCGCGAGTGGCCGCTGCATGGAAGGCGTGTTGCGCCGCGCGCGCTTCTCGCGCTTCCGTCAGCCCACGTTTCGCGTGCGCTTCCCCTTCTCGATCCAGTGAGCTCGATGCCGCTCAAGCACTTCCGCCGTGCGCTGCCCGCGTTCTCGCTGGTGATGGCGAGCATGCTGACGGCATGCGCGAGCAGCGCGCCGCCGCCGGCGCCCCGCGAGCTGCCCACCGACGCCGGCCAACGCAACCGCATGCTCGCGACGTTCGGACGGCGCCTCTACCGCGCGCTCGCAAGCGGGCACTTCGACGACGTGATGGCCAACGATCGAGCGCGCGATGCTCTGCTACGGCCAGAGGTCGCGCGCCGGTCGAGTCGGAGCTTGGCGGCCGGGCCGTACGGTTCTGCAGCCGGCGAGCAGCAGCTTTGGGGGTCGGCGCGCTACGCCGGGTTGTGCGTCCAGTCAGGCCGGACCGAGCCGCCGGCTGGGGTCGTGGGTCTGCGGCGCTCCGGATTCGTGTTCGAGCGCGGCCTCTTGATCGGACGCGAGGCCGGTGGCGGCGAGCTGGCTGGATGGGTCGAAGGCGTGTTCGTTCTGACCGAGCAGGGCTTTCTCGCCCTGGAGATCGAGCGCGTAGAAACCCCTCGGCGCGATCATTCAGATCTGGAGCTGGCCGAGTGCGAGCTCGCGGATCATCGGGCCTCACCACAAGATGTGGTGTCCGGCGTAAGCTCCACCCACTAGCCAGCGCGTTCCGCGTTGCGCCCACACGAAAGCCGGTGTTACCCAAACCGTCCAATGCGGCTTTTCTGGCCGTAATCCCTTTCGTTTTGCTGCGCGCCCACCATGAAGATCAAGAAGCTCGAAATCTGCGGCTTTAAGTCTTTCGTCGACCGAACCGTCCTGCGCTTCGACCACGACGTGACCTGCGTCGTCGGCCCGAACGGCTGCGGTAAGTCCAACGTTGTGGACGCCATCCGCTGGGCGATGGGCGAGCAATCCGCCAAGACCCTGCGCGGTCGCGGCATGGACGACGTGATCTTCGCGGGCGCCGAGAGCCGCGGCCCGGTCAGCTTTGCGGAGGTCACGCTGACTTTCGACAACGCCGACCAGACGGCGCCGCCCGAGTACAACGACTACCCCGAGATCGCGGTGACCCGCCGGCTCGATCGCTCGGGCAACAGCGAATACATCGTCAACAAGGTGTCCGTCCGCTTGATGGACGTGACCAACCTGTTCCTCGGCACCGGCGTCGGCCGCAAGTCGTCCTACTCGATCGTCGAGCAAGGTCGCATCGGTCTGATCGTGTCGGCCAAGCCGGAAGACCGTCGCACGTTGATCGAAGAGGCTGCGGGCATCACCAAGTTCAAGGCCAAGAAGAAGGCCGCTGAACGGAAGATGGACTACACGCAGCAAAATCTGCTGCGCGTCACCGACATCATCGACGAGATCCACAAGACGCTCACCTCGCTCAAGCGCCAGGCGCAGAAGGCGGAGCGCTACAAGAAGTACCGCGCCGAGATCCGCGATCTCGAGCTGTGGGTCGCCTCGCATCGCTGGCTCGAGCTGACCGCGACCCATCGCGTGCTGCGCGCGCAGTTGAGCGACGTCGAGGCGCGAGCCGATGGCGCGCGCTTCGCGCTCAAGCTGCGCGAGGCCGAGCTCGAGACCGAGCGGCTCGCGCTCACGACCGTCGAGGACCAGCTGTCGCGCAGCCAAGGCCGCGCGTATGAAGCCGACAACAACCTGCGCTTGCTCGAGAGCCAGATCCAGCACTCGTCGTCGCAGAGCCAGAGCCTGCGCGACCGCGAAGCGGCGGCGCAGCGCGAGCTCGAGAGCTTGCACACGCAGCGCGAGCAGCTGGCCGGTGAGGCTGCAGCGATCGGCGCGCGGCTCGAGACGCTCAAGGACGCCGAGCAGCTCGAAGCCGACGCGCTCAGCCGCGAAGGCCTCGAGCACGACCGCCGCAAGTCGGCGGCCGATGAAGCGGAGCGGACCCTTTCGCAAGCGCGCCAGCGCATCGCGGACGCGGACCGCCGCATCGCACGCGCCGAAGCCGCGCTGCACGGCTTCGAGCAGCGCCGCCAGGATCACCGCGCGCGGCTCGCGCGCATGGAAGGCGAGACTCGCGAGCTGACCGAGCGCGTGGCCGGCTTCGAGCAAGAAGCCTCCGAGCTGCGCGCGCGCCTCGAAGGCCTGCGTACCGATAAGGACGCCGTGGGCGGCGCCCGCGAGCAGCTCGAGGAAGAGCTCGGCAAGCTGCGCTCCGAGATCACGGGCAGCGACGAGCGCGTCGAGCATCTGCGCGGTCGGCTGGCCGAGAAGCGCTCGCGCCTGCGTTCGCTCGAAGAGATCCAGCAGCGCTTCGAAGGCGTCGGCGCCGGCGTGCGCGCCGTGATGACCGGCTTCGGTGCGAAGGACGAGCGGAAGCGCGTGCGCGGTCTGGTCGCGGACCGCATCGAGTGCCCGCCCGAGCTGACGCGCGCGCTGTCCGCTGCGCTGGGCGAGCGCCTGCAATACGTGGTCAGCGACCTCGACGCCGGCGTCGAAGCCGTGCGCTACCTGAGCGAAGGCCGCCGTGGCCGCGCCACGCTGATCCCGACCGTGCCGAGCGGCGAGCGCGGTCAGCTAGGCGAAACGTCGAGCGAGCCGGGCGTCGTCGGGCGCCTGTTCGACCTCGTGCGCGTCGCCGAAGAGGACCGCGCCCTCGCCGAGCACTTGCTGGGCGATGTGCTCGTGATCGACGACCTCGAGCATGCGCGCGCCCTGCATGACCGCGGCCAAGGCCGCAATCTGCTCGTGACACGCGACGGCCAAGTGCTCGGCCCGGACGGCTCGCTGGCCGGTGGCGACGGCGAGGACGCCGGCGCGCACTTGCTCGACGTCAAGCGTGAGATCCGCGAGCTGCGCGACGAAGTCGCGCAGCTCAGCAGCGAGATGGACAGCGCGTCCGCGCACCACGGCTCGCTGCGTAACGCGATCGCGCAGCGCCAAGCCGCGCTCGAGTCGACGCGCAGCGACGCACACGAGCGCGAGCTGAACCTGGTGAAGGCCGAGCGCGACTTGCAGCGCGTCGAGGGCTCGAGCCGCGACGCCGGTGCGCGCAGCGAGAGCTTTGCGCGCGAGATGCAGGCGATCGAGGCGCTGCTGCAGGGCGGCGGCGATGAAGAGCTGGCGGCGCGCGACGAGCGTGCAGCGGCTGAAGGCGATCGGGCTCGCGGTGCCGACGAAGTGGCTGCAGCCGAAGAAGTTTCGCGCAGCCGGCGCAGCCTGGTCGAGGAGCAAGCGGCGGTGGTGACCGAGGTGCGCGTGCGCGCCGCGGAAGCGCGCCAGCGCTTCGAAGGTGACCGCGCGGCCGTCCAGCGCTTGCAGCGCTCGCTCACCGACCTCGACGCGCGCGAAGGCCGCCTGAGCAACGAGCTGGTAGACTTCGCTCGCAGCCAAGGCGAGCTGGCCGGCCAAGCCGCGCGCCTGCGCGAGGAGCTCGGCGAGCGCTCGGCCGAGGCGATGCGCTTGTCGGACGAAGTGGCGACGCTGCGCGCGAGCTACGACGCGGAGCGGCTGGCGCTCGGCAACAACGAGCAGATGTTGCGCGAGGTCCGCATCCAGATCGACGGCGACAGCAAGAAGCTGACCGAGGTCGGTCTCGCCGAGCGCGAGGCCTCTTTGGCCATCGAGCACCTCTTGGAAGGCGTGTTCGAGCGCCACCGCGTCGACGTCCGCCGCGAGCTCACCGATTACCACGACCGCGAGATCCCCGACGCCGCGACCAACGCGCGGATCGACGAGCTCCGCCAAGTGGTCGAGCGGATGGGCGAGATCAACCTAACGGCGATCGAGGAGTACGAGGAGCGCGCCAAGCGCCACGACTACCTGGCCGCCCAGAAGCTCGACCTCGAGACCGCGCTCGAGCAGCTCGACAAGGCGATTCGCCAGATGAATCGCCAGAGCCGCACGATGTTCCGCGACGCGTTCGACGAGGTCAACTCGCGCTTCAAGACGATGTTCCCGAAGATGTTCGGTGGCGGTCGCGCAGAGCTGCGCCTGACCAACCCCGAGGATCTGCTCGAGACGGGCATCGACATCATCGCGCAGCCGCCGGGCAAGAAGCTCACGTCGATCGAGCTGATGAGCGGTGGTGAGAAGGCGCTGACGGCCGTCTCGCTGATCTTCTCGCTGTTCAGCTACCGCCCGTCGCCGTTCTGCTTGCTCGACGAGGTCGATGCGCCGCTCGACGAGGCCAACGTCGGCCGCTACTGCGAGATGATCCGTTCGATGACGGACCGCTCGCAGTTCATGCTGATCTCGCACCACAAGACGACCATGCAGTCGGCCGACATGCTGTACGGCGTGACCATGGAGACCCCCGGCATCTCGAAGCTGGTCAGCGTCCAGATGAGCGACCGGAAGAAGGCCGAGCCGACAGGCGAGGGCGAAGCGCCCGCTGTGGCGGTCGCCTAGTCCGCAGGGACGTGCGCGTCCCTAGCGGGACAACCGAGCCTTTTTCAGCCGGAGAGGCCGAGATCGGCTGCCATATCCTCGGGCGGGCCGCGCGTCCAGATGAGCGACCGCAAGAAGAGCGACGCCCCCGTCGAGGGTGAGAGCCCGGCGGTCGCGGTCGCGTAGCCGTTCCGCTCGCTATGCCGGGGGGCGCAGCGACGCCTGCCAGCTTGCGTGACGTATCGCCGTGCGTAGGGCGCCGCCGCCTGCGTGGCCGCGCAGCCACACGAACACCAGCTCGGGCTCACCGGCCGGAGCGTAGACGGCGACTTGGTGCTCGGCGCGCTTGGGGATGTGATGCTGCTCGCGCGCCGCGGCGATCACCGCACGGCGCACCAGGGCGAGCTGCGCGGGCCGCAGCGCGCGCAGCCTCCGGCTCCCGCGCCGCAAGTCGATCGCGTCGACTTCGGGCACGAGCGCCGCAGCCTGCTGCAGCAGCGTAACGCGCGCGTCGGTCGGGTCGGGCCGCGAAAGCGCCGCGTGCAGCTCGCCGGGCAAGAGCCCCTCGGTGAGTGCCTGGGCGAGCGCCTTGCGACCGTTTTCGCCGCGCACGCTGCGCAGGTCGGTCACGGTACCCGCGAGGGCGCGCGCCCAGTGGCTGGCAGGCTGTGCATGCTCGAGCGGCTCGTACCAGAGCAACCACGCGCGACCGACGCGAGCGACGCTGCCTCGAGTGTCGAGCTCGGCCGCCAGCGTGCGCGCGACTGCGTGCAGGCCCGCGGTCGCAGCGTCGACGCGCGCCACCGAGACCCGCACGGGCACGCGCTCGCTGCTCGCGGCGCGCAGCCAGGCGGAGAGCGGGAGCTTTGCTCGCGGCTGCTCGCGGCGCCGCAAGCGCCTCGCAACCCAGCTCGCGAGCAGCGACAACACGAGCAGGAGCGTGACCAGCCCGAGGCGCGCGCGATCGCCCAGCGCGAGCTGGTCCGCTGCCAGCAGGCCGACGAGCAGCACCGTGCCGTTGGCCGCGAGCGCGAGCCGCTCGCCGTACGCGAAGCGGCCGAGCTGGTCGAGCGCGAAGAACGCGCGCACGATCCCGAGCGGAAGAAGCAAGAGGCCCGCCCACAACCCGGCTTCGCCGAACAGCGCATAAGCGCCGGCCGTGAACGCCCCCGCTGCGATCAGGCCCGCCGCGGCCGCAGCCCCGAGGAGCAGCCGCTCGAAGCGCGCACGCAGCACGCCGATCGAATCCACATCCAAGCGCACGAAGTCCGCGTAGAAGGTGCGCACCCAGGATTGCGCGAAGGCGGCGATCGGCCGCAACGCGTAGTACGGCACACTGAGCGGCAGCGCGGGCGGGGGCGGCGGCGGAGCCTGCAGCAGAAAGATCAGCAGCAGGCGGTCGAGCTGGAGCGGGAGCGTCGCGAGCACGTGCCCCGCGACCGCCCGAGCGTCGGCGAGCGCAAAGCGCGAGAGCGAGCGCACGCGAAGCGGGCGGGGCAGCGGCAGGTCGCGCATGCGGTAGGCCCGCCGCGCGTAAACGACGGCGACACCGCCGCGGAACAGGGCGGAGGCGAGCACGACGACGTGCAGCGCGAACGGACCCAGGTGCGGGAACAGCCCGACGATCCCGGCGAGCTCGAGAAAGTCCGGCGCCACGACGGTAGACGCGGGGCGATAGACGCGGCCGAGCGCGAACACGCCGGCGTGGTACGTGCGCGTCCACAGCTCGAGGGCGAGCGCGAGCGCCGCCACGATCGCGAACAGCCCGTACAGACCGAGCGGTCCGGAGATGGGGTCGTCCTCGCGCGCGACCAGGGCCGTCACCGCAGCGAGCACGAGCCCACCGCACCCGGCCGTGACGAGGAGATACGCCTCGACCGTCGCGCGGACGTTCCCGCGCCCGGAGCCGTGGGCCTCGCGCCGCACCCGCTCGCGCAAGGCCTCGAGCCCGCCCCAGTGCAGCCCAGAGAGCAGCCCCGGCAGCGTGCGTAGCGCGAACAGCGGGACCAGAAACTCGAACGGAAACTCCCGAGAGAGGAACCAGACCTCGGCCGCGTTCACCGCGGTGCGCAGCAGCGCGCGAACGAAGATCAACCACGTGCGCGAGAACGCGTACGCCGCGCCCGCATCGGTGAGCAGCGCTAAGTCGAGGTTCGGCCGTGCGCGCGCGCGCAAACGAGCCTCGAGGAAGGCGCGCGTCTTGCTCATGGCTCGCGCCCCGGCGCCTCCTGCGCTCACGGCGTTACCGCCCTGACCTTCGCGCGCGCGACCGCATACTTGTGCAAAAGGCTCGGCAGCCCGTGGCTCTCGTACAGCCGCCGCCGCGGAAAGCTGCGAAACGCCCGCGGACCGCGCTGGCCGCTCAGGCGCTGGGCCACGAGCAGCGCGATCTGGTAGTCGAGCTGGCGCAGATCCTCGCGCGACATCATGGGCATCTCGAGCCACGACGCATAGCGATCGCCCAGCGCGGACGAGTGGTCGAAGGTCACGCGCACCACGTGGCACAGCGCGTCCGCGCGCTCCGACAGCGGCTGCCCGCGCAGCAGCATGTCCGCGTGGAGCAGGCGCTTCTGCAAACCGAGCCACAGCGTTCGGCGCTTGTCCGAGCGCAGCCGCGCGCCGTCGAACCCGACCTCAAAGCCGAGGTAAGGCACGCGCGTCGTGGGGCGGTAGTCCGTTGCACTCGCGTGCGCGCGCCCGGGCCGCGTCAACCAGTAGGCGTACGACTTGTCGGGGTTGAAGTGGAGGCCCAGGCGCGCCACGCCGGCCTCGAGCGTGCGCGCGGCGTGCTCGACCGCGTCGCGCTCGTGGTGTGCGAATACGATGTCGTCGCCGTAGCGCGCATAGAACCCGCCCGGGAGCGCGCGCAGCTCGTCGTCCAGCGGCAGCAGGTAAACGTTGCAAGCGATGCTCTGGGTCGGCAGGCCGGTCGGCACACCTCGCGCGAGCGGCGAAGGCGGCGCGCCTTCGCGCGCGACCGGCGGACGGAACGCGCGGCGCAGGAAGCCGGCGAGGTCGCCGCGATAGCCGAGCGTCGCGCCGCCGAGCAGGCGCTCGAGCGTGGTCCAGAGCGAGGAGTCGTCGCCCACCGGGATGTTCTCGTCGTAGCGGCGCACGTCGCGCCGCAGCACGAACAGCCCGCGCTCGCGCGGATCGGGCCGGCTCTGGGCGTGCGTGCGCGCGTGGTTGATGAGCGCGCGGGCCGCGGTCCACTGCGAGTACCCCTTGCGGTACGAGTGCAGGTACGCGCCCAGACGCGGCTCGATGGTTGCGCTCAGCACGCGCACGAGCGCGCCGAACACCACGGCGTCGAGCGGGTCGATCCGGTAGATGGTGCGCGGCTTGCCGTTCAGCATGGCGGCATGCGGGACGAGCGGCTCGAACGCATACTCGCCCGCGCTCACCTCGCGGGCCAGGCGGCGCGACACGTCGAGCGCGTGGCTCTCCACGAGCGGTGTGGTCAGCTCGATCTCGGCGGGCCAGCCGCGGTCGCGGTACCGCTCGGCCAGCAGCCTGATCTGGCGTTCGTAGAGCGCTGGGCTGGTCAAGTCGTCGCGGGTCTTCGCCATCTCGCAAGGATTGCGGTGCTCGGGACGTGCCCGGAACATTAGTACCGCACCCAGTGCGAGGTACCGCGATCGCGCGGCCAAGACCGCAGTCTCTGTCCGCGCCGTAACCGGGCGAGCCGCGTGAGCGACCCGCGAGCGAGGCGCGTCCCGAGCACCGCGCCGGAGTGTGCAACAAGCGCGCGTAGGACGCTACGGTCGGATGATCGAGCGATCGGGCAGGTACAGCTCCCCGTTGCTGCCGGTCTCGCAGCCCGCGACCTCACACTTCTCCGAGAAGTTCTTGAACCCAGTCTCGGGTGCGGTCGGAAACAGCGCGCGCGGGAACTTCTTGTGCCAGCCGCGCTCGTCGAGCAGGTGCATCCACATGAACTTGTCGGAGGTCCCGTAGCCGAGGTACGAGCCGTACGCGTTGACGTGCGGCGGTCCGAGCGTGATCACGCCCCCGCTCACGTTGACGCAGACGCCTGCGCCGGCGCGATTGACGACGATCGCGTCGCAGCGGTACGTGTTGTAGTAGCTCAGGTAGTTGCCGTTGAACACCGCGTAGTGCGAGTTCAAGACCTCGAACTCCGCCACCTTGCACACGGTACTGCCCGTGTCGTCGTACGCCCGGCGTGAACCGTACGTGCGCCGGATCAGCACGTAGCGCCCGTTGCCGCTCAGGACGAAGCGCTTGCGCAGCGACAGCATGTTTGCGCCGTAC
>Ga0193752_1001076_pt1 | contig 23835 bp, 22 predicted proteins | sample H1c1metaG_FD_144924 | JGI IMG/M metagenome (GOLD analysis project Ga0193752, IMG submission 144924) | Soil microbial communities from a riparian zone of the East river system, Colorado, United States - H1c1 | ecosystem: Environmental > Terrestrial > Soil > Riparian zone | place: USA: East River...
CGAGCTCTGGGGGTGAAACAGGAAAGGATGACAAATCACGCACAACTTCAAAGGAAACCCAAAAGTCTACCCTGGACACCATACTCAGCAATACAGTAACCCGGCAGATCGGCAGAACCGCCGCCAGCATCATTACCCGTAGCCTGCTTGGCGCACTCGGTCTGGGTGGCAGAAGCAAAACAAAAAAATGGTTTTGAAAAAATGGCTTAGCTGCCTGGCACTAATAACCCCTGGTCTGTTCTCCTGATCCTGTTTTCCGCTTCCAGGAAACGCAAAACTTCCATCATCTTATCCTTGGGTGTGCCTCTCATGGTGGCGATGAGGTCCTTTACTGTCAGTGGCCTGGCGTTCAGGTGACTCATGATGGTTTTGTGGATCAGGTCGAATTCGGCAAGGCTGGTGGCGGATTTACGGTTCGAAAGACAATTGTCACAGATGCCGCATGGTTTTATCTTACTGTCACCGAAATAATTTCCGATGAAAACGCTACGGCATAATGTTGAAGGATAGGCGAAGTCGATCATCGCTTCCACTCGTCGCTGGAATTTCAGTTTCCTGTTCCGATAATTGTCCATGTTGATATGAAGTTCGCCCGCGACGGTTCGGTTGTGCATCAGGTAAAGCTGGGGCTTTTCCTTCTGGGGGCTGTAGAGCACCAACCCCTGTTTATGGAGCCCGAGCAACTGTTCATACAAATCATCTGTGTGGCAGCGTAGCAGAAACGCAAGCTGGCCCTCAAAGATATTCACCGGCTGATCGAATATGCCCGAATAGGTTCTCAGCAGGGTCTTGATCAGCAGTTCATCAGCCGGATTGAACGTCCCTGGTGTTTCCAGCGATTCCCTGCTGGCGGTGACCTGCAATTTCGCAGGACTGAACACCTGTTCGTTCAGCTGTAGCAGTTCCTCCTGTTCAAAACAGCGAAGTGCCGCCGCGGTGGTGACCTTGTCTATGTCAAATTGTTTAACAAAAGAATTGAGGTCGAAATCATAGGAGGACCCTTCACCGTATCCGGAAGGGATCTGGAGAAAATTCATCAGCGCGCCATAGATCCTTCTCAATTCATTCAATTGAGGAAAGCGTTGGTCAGGCAGGGTTTTCAGGATTTCTATTTCTTCATCGTCATAAAGCAGGACGGCGTAGGATTTTTTGCCGTCGCGACCCGCGCGACCCGCTTCCTGGTAATAATTTTCCAGGCAGTCGGGTGTGTCGGCATGAATGACAAAACGGACATTTGACTTGTCGATACCCATTCCAAAGGCATTTGTGCTGACGATGATCCTTACTTCATCACGCTGCCAGGCGTCCTGTCTTGCAGACCTTTCCATTGCGGTTAATCCTGCATGGTAGTAGGAAGTCGGTATGCCGTGTTTGTTCAATAGGTCACTGATCTCACGGGTACGCTTACGGCTTTTGCAATACACGATACCCGTTCCCGCAACCTTTGAAACAATGTCAAGGATCTTGTTGATTCTCGAAGGCACAGAGAAGGCGCTGAAGGAAAGATTTGGCCGCGAAAATGATTGGAGAAAGGTGCGCGGCCTCTGAAATTTTAATTTTTGCCTGATGTCTTCCTGAACTTCTTCGGTAGCGGACGCCGTCAGTGCAAGCACCGGAATGCCGGGAAGTTCGCTGCGCAGCTCCGCGATTTTCAGATAAGAGGGCCGGAAGTCGTATCCCCACTGAGAAATACAATGGGCTTCATCCACTGCAATCAGGTTGACTCCAAGTGACGGAAGGTATTCCTGGAACAGGCTGGTCTCGAGTCGTTCCGGGGACACGTATAAAAATTTACAGTTGCTATGGCCAGCCGCCTGGAGCGTGCTGATAACTTCTTTCCGGTTCATGCCGGAATGAATGGAAAAAGCGGTGATGTTTTTTCTGCGGAGATTTTCCACCTGGTCCTTCATCAATGCGATAAGCGGGCTGATGACAAGGCAGAGGCCGGACATGATTAGCCCCGGCACCTGAAAACAAACAGATTTGCCACCACCCGTAGGCAAAAGGGCAAGGGTGTCCTCTCCCGCCAGTACCGCATCAATGATGGACTCCTGAACGGGGCGAAAGGAATCATGCTTCCAGTATTCTTTTAATATGGAAAGTTTGCGGTCCAAATGCCAATCAGATCACCTTTTTTGCGCGCAGTCTTACAGAATTGATACCGAGGACTACGTCGCTCAAACCCATGACCAGCGCGCCAAATGCCGGTGTCAGCAAGCCGATGGCAGCAACCGGTATGGCCACAACATTGTAAAGAAATGCCCAGAAGAGGTTCTGTTTAATGGTAATATAGGTGTGTCGACCGAGCCCCATGGAGAGCGGAAGATGCGACAGCCCGCCACCGAGAAGCACCACGTCGGCGGTCTGCACTGCGATATCCGAAGCCTCGCTGAGTGAGATACCGATGGTCGCCTTTGCGAGCGCAGGTGCGTCGTTGATGCCATCACCAATCATGACGGTGGGCGCTATGGCATTGAGTTTGGTGATCCTTTCAAGTTTCTGGCGCGGGTCCTGTTCACTGTGAATTTCATCAATTCCCAGTTGCTTCCCGATCTTCTCTACTGCCCCGCGGTTGTCTCCGCTGAGCAGGATGGTTTTGATGTCATTTGCTTTGAAATAATCGATCACTTGTCGGGCTTCGGGACGGATCTCATCCTGCAGATCGATCCAGCCGATGAGTACATTGTTTCGTGTTACATAGATATTGTGGGTCGCTTCAATGGGCGGACGATTCACCATCTGGTATGAACCAGCCTGGAAATGTTCACCCTCGCGGCTGAGGCCCCACATACCGAGGCCTTTAATCTCTTGCACGGTTTTCCAGCGAATCTCGTCCCTGCGTTTCCAGTTATTGGTGATGGACCGTGCCAGGGGGTGGGTGGAATATTTTTCCAGTGAGTAAACTACCCGCTGGAATTCCAGCTCTGACATAGACGGATCGAGTACTTTAAAATTTTCGATTACAAAGGCACCAGTGGTGAGGGTTCCGGTTTTGTCGAATACCACCTGCCGGATGGTGTTGAACAGTTCAAGTGTTTTCGCATTCCGGAAGAGGATGCCATTTCTGGCGGCCCTGCCCAGACCGACGGCAATAGCAGCAGGTGTGGCCAGTCCCATCGCACAGGGGCAGGCGATCACCAGCACCGCAATGGCGCGCATGAGGGAAGGAGGGATGCTGCCTATGACAAAAAGATTGATGATGAAGGTAAGTAAGGACAGACCCAGTACTACGGGTACAAAGATGCTGCTGATCCTGTCGGCGAGTTGCTGAACGGGCGGTTTTTCACCCTGTGCGGTCGTGACCAGACTGATGATTTTCGCCAGCACGGAGTCTTTACCTGCCGCGGTGACCTGCGCTTTTACATTCCCATCAATCAGCAGACTGCCGCCGATGAGTTTCTCTTTCATTTTTCTTTGCACCGGCAAGGATTCGCCGGTGATCAGCGATTCATTCACACTCGCACTGCCGCTGAGGATTTTGCAGTCGGCCGGAACCTGTTCGCCCGACCGGATAAGGATCAGGTCGCCGGTGCGGAGTTGTTCATTGTCCACAGGCAGGATGATCTCTTCATGCTCTTCGTTGAAGGCGATCATGTTGGCGGTCACTTTCTGCGAACGCACCAGTGTATCCAGAGATTTCCTGGTCGATCGAATGGCCGAATCTTCCAGGTAATTCCCAAAAAAAACCAGGGTGATGATGGAAGCAGTGGTTTCAAAAAAAAGATATTCATGTCCCATGCCCATCACGAGGCCGGAGAGACTGTAAACGAAGGCAGAGAGGGCGCCAATGCTCACCAGCACATTCATGTTCGGAAACCCATTACGCAGGCTGTTAATGGCGCTGCGCCCAAAGAAATCCATGCCCACTACCAGCACCGGCACGGTCAGTGCGAATTGCACCCAGGGGTTCATGAGGATGGGTACCGGCACCCACCTGTTAAGCATATGGAGCATCAACGGCAGAGTGAATACGGCGCAGAAAAGAAAGCGTTGAAACTGATTATGGAAAAACTTCTTTTTTTTGACGGCCGACTTTCCCTGTATGGGATTGACGGAAAAACCCAGCGCTTCGACGCCTTTTTTAAGCTGAGGCTGATCATTCACATCGGTGTCGAACACCACATCTCCACTGAGGAGGTTGACCTTCACATTCTGTTTCCCCTTCTTTTCCAGGAATTTGCTGACAGTAAGGGAACAGTTGGAACAGGTCATTCCTTCTACTTTCCAATACGTTCTTTCCATGCTGCAAAATTACTCAATATCCTGCGGAGGGAAAAGGGGTAATATGTCAACACGGTTGCATTTCACCGGCCGCTTACCGTTGAAATACTTTTTCAGCGGGCTGATCCCCAATTATCTTTGACAGATGGAACTGGTGTTTAAAAAAGCAGAAATCCATCAGGCCGCCAAAGTTTTCCTGTCGGAACTTGGGGATTCACGCGTCTTTGCATTCAACGGCGACATGGGGGCGGGCAAGACAACCTTCATCCAGGCGGTCTGCCGGGAGCTCGGCGTTAAATCCACCATGAGCAGCCCCACATTTTCCATAATCAACGAGTATCCCCTCGATGATGGAAAGGTCTATCATATCGACCTCTACCGCTGCCGGTTTGAAGAAGAGGTCGTCAGGGCGGGGGTGGAGGAATGCCTGTATTCAGGCGACAGGTGCTTTGTGGAATGGCCGTCGATTGCCAAGGCCGTATTTCCATCGGACACGCGCTTTCTTGAACTTGATGTGGTGGATGCACAAACCCGCCGGCTAATGCTGTCCCCTGAGGACTGAGTTTTATCTTCGGCCTCCATTCATGCGGGAAATGATCTGTGGACAGGTCTCGAATAAGACGATTGTAAATCGTAAATTGCCAGGCAATCAACACCAGCCATGCCTCAGTCTAGACCGCATATTAGTACTTCTTTCAGTTATGAAACCCTGGAAGAGACCCTTGATGTAAAGCCAAAGGGCACTCATCTGCATATAGGCATTCCGAAGGAAACTGCTTTTCAGGAAAACCGTATCGCCCTAACACCCGATGCGGTGGGTGTGTTGGTAAGCAATGGCCACCACGTTGTAATTGAACACAATGCGGGTGAGCCCACACACTTCCGCGACAAAGACTACAGCGAGGCGGGGGCAAAGATCGTCTACGACAAAGCAGAAGTATTCAAATCACCAATCCTGGTCAAATCTGCCCCTGTGGTGGATGAAGACATCCCCTACCTGCAATTGAATCAGCAGATCTTTTCTCCCATACACATGTCCGTTATGAAGGCTTCGCTCCTGGAGAAAATGATGGAGAAGAAGATTACGGCTGTGTCTTTTGAATCGCTGAGAGATGATTCGGGCACGTACCCGATTGTTCGGAGCATGAGTGAGATTGCCGGCAGCGCCGTGATGCTGATCGCGGCCCAGTACCTGGGATCGGCGAACCATGGAAAAGGCGTTCTCCTTGGGGGCATCTCCGGTATCCCGCCAACCAAGGTCATCATCCTCGGAGCCGGCATAGTAGGTGAATACGCGGCACGCGCCGCGCTTGCACTTGGCGCCTCGGTCAAGGTTTTTGATAACAGCGTGTATCGTTTAAAAAGACTTCAGAACAATATCGGTCACCGGCTATGGACCTCCGTGCTGGAGCCGAGGATTCTTTCCAAACAACTCAAGACCTGTGAAGTGGCCGTCGGCGCACTGAGCGCCCCGAGCGGGCGCACCCCAGTGGTGGCCACCGAGGAAATGGTCAGCAACATGCGCCCCGGATCTGTGATAATAGATGTGAGTGTGGACAGGGGAGGTTGTTTTGAAACCGCCGAAATCACCACTCACGAACATCCCATTTTCATGAAATATGGAGTGATCCATTATTGTGTTCCGAATATTCCATCTGGTTTCGCAAGGACGGCCTCCCAGGCTATAAGCAGCGTGCTGATGCCCTTGTTCCTGCAGGCCGGTGATGAGGGTGGATTTGAAAACCTGATCTGGCACAAGATCAACCTGAGATCGGGGGTTTATCTATTCAAAGGGTCGCTTACCAATTTTTATCTCAGCCAGCGCTTTGATCTCAAATACACGGATTTGAATTTATTGATTGCGAGTAAAAGATGAAGGGTTCTTCCTTTTTTTAAAAAAAAAGGAAGCGAAAAAAACTTTGGCGCTGTCAGAATAAGGCCTAAAATTTTCTGCCTGCCGCTACGGCGAAGGAATGCTCCGGTCAGCTGTGGTAATTCTCTTCTGCATTTGTAACTATCGTCTTCGAATTTTCAATCCACATCTTCGCCGTTTTCCGCGGCACTTGAAAATTTTGCCTTCGCATGGCTTCGGCCGGCCTTATTCTGAAGGCGCAAATACGAGAATCAGAAAGAGAAAGAGGAAGAGGGCGAACCGCTCTCCGCCCTGTTTCTTCGCACTGGTTTTCGGCATACATTGGAAAGACGTAAAGAAAATCGGATCGGAGGGCGTAGAAGAATAAACAGAAGTTACTGTAGCTCGGAGATATTCTTAGCTCGTAAGTCCTCCTCAGGTCCGGATATATTCTACAGTTGTGACTTGTTTTTCTTCAGCCCGGAGAGACGATTTTTAGTCTTTCCGATGTGAGCCTTGATTTTTTGCCCCGCTTTTTTATCAAGAAAAAAGCGGGATCAATTCTAACATCGAGAGGGGAACCTAACTCTTAAAATCCTTCATCTCTACAACCTCCCGGCAAAAACCATACTCCTGCGGGTCGTTGGAACTGACGATCACCAGCCTGTCCTGACAATATTCTTCAATAAGCCGGTGATACATGGTGATCCCCTGCTCATCGAGGTTTGTGCAGGGTTCGTCAAGCAACAGCGTATCTGTATTGGAAAATATCGCCTGGGCAAGTTTTACCCGCTGTTTCATGCCCGATGAAAAATACCTGATCTGTTTCCTAGTAGCGCTATCCAGGCCCACCAGGGTTACCACCTGTTCAACAGGCAGCCTCAGCGGTTTGAAAGTCAGGTGAAAATGGAGGAATTCAACCAATGTCATTTCTTCAATCACTTCAAGATAGGGCGCGGCGATAGACAGGCGGCGGTAGGCCTGGTCGGCTTCCAGCTCCTTTTCCTGTGCCGAATAACTGATCGTTCCTTCGCTGGGCGTAATCGCTCCGGCGATCACCTGCAAAAGGGTGGATTTTCCCGAGCCGTTCGGCCCGGTGATGGCATATGATCCGCCAGCTGCAAAGACCAGACTGAGGTGACGGAATATCCAGTCGCGATTGAATCTTTTTCCTGTATCAGAAAGTGTAATCCGCATCACTGGCTGTTTTGGAAGGGCGCTTGATGATGCCGGTTTTTGAGGTATTGATGAAAGCAAGTATCTGATCCTTTATTTCGCTTGAAGCAAAATTGGTTTCAATCTGTTGGACGGCAGCGGTAGTGGTGTGCTTCTCAACATACAGGGTGTGGTAAATATTGGAGATCTCATTGATCTTTTCCCGGGTGTACCCTCTTCGGTTCAGGCCGACGATGTTCACCCCCATGTAACTGAGCGGTTCACGTGCGGCCTTGATAAAGGGAGGCACGTCCTTTCTTACTACGGTGTGCCCTGCAATATAGGTGTGCTCCCCGATGTGTACGAACTGGTGGGCGCCTGCCAGGCCGCTTAGGATGGCGTAGTTGTCGACCGTTACATGACCAGCCAGCTGAACGGCATTGCCAAGGATCACGTAGTCACCAAGAATGCAGTCGTGGGCCACATGCGAATAGGCCATCAACAGGCAATTGCTGCCTATGACAGTTTTCCAGCGATCCTGTGTGCCACGGTTAACGGTTACGCATTCCCTGATCGTGGTGTGATCACCGATCTCTACAGTTGTTTCTTCCCCCACATATTTCAGGTCCTGGGGAATGGCGCCGATCACCGCCCCGGGAAAAATGGTGCAATGACTGCCAATGATGGTATTCTCCGCGATCACGGCATTTGACATGATATGGGTATGACTTCCGATCGTAACATTATTCTGGATAACTGCGAAGGGATCGATGATTACCTCATTGCCGAGTTTTGCATTGGGATGGATATATGCAAGCGGACTGATCATATAATTCGTTAAGCTTTAGGTCTTTTTACAATTTGCGCTACCAGGTCAGCTTCCGTAACCAGCTTGTCGCCGATGAAAATGGTGCCCTTCATTTCACAGATGCCCCTGCGTATGGGGTTTGACAATTCCATTTTCAGAATCAGGGTGTCTCCGGGGACTACCTTCTGTTTGAACTTGCAGTTTTCGATTTTGAGGAAATAAGTGTCGTACTGGTCGGGTGTATTGCGCGGGATAGCCAGGAAGCCCCCGGCCTGTGCCAGCGCCTCAACCTGTAATACACCGGGCATCACGCAGTTGCCCGGAAAATGGCCCTGGAAGAAGGGCTCATTGTAGGTGACGTTCTTGATCGCCACTACGTATTTGTCTGTCAGCTCGATCACTTTGTCCACCAGCAGGAAGGGATAGCGGTGGGGAAGGGTCTTTTCGATTGCGTGGATGTCGAGCAGCGGGGGTTTGGTGGGGTCGTATTTGGGTACGTCCTGCCTGAACTTGTATTTCTTGATGTGTTCCTTGATCTTCTTGGCGAAACGCACATTCGAGGCATGCCCGGGGCGGTTGGCAATGATATGTGCCTTGAATGGAAAACCTACCAGGGCGAGGTCGCCCACAACGTCGAGTAGTTTATGACGGGCGGGTTCATTAGGAAACCGCAGTTTGAGGTTGTTCAATATCCCTTCATCCGAAACCTGGACATCGTGTTTGTTGAACACCTTGGATATCCTTGCCACCTGTTCCTCCGTGACGGGTTTGTCCACCACCACGATGGCGTTGTTTATGTCTCCTCCTTTGATCAGGTTGTTGGCGAGCAGCCATTCCAGTTCATGAAAGAAGGAAAAGGTGCGACAAGGGGCGATTTCCTTGTTGAAATCAGTGATGTCCTTCAGGGCAGCGTGCTGGGTGCCGAGGATGGGTGAATTGAAGTCGATCAGCGTATTGATCCGGTAGTCATTGTAGGGCAGGGCCACCATCTCCACCTTCTTTTCCTCGTCTACATAGGTGATGTTGTGCTCGATATTGTAATAGATCTTCCTTGAATTCTGCTTTAGGGTGCCTGTTTTCTCCAGGGCCTCCACAAATGGTTCCGCGCTGCCATCGAGGATGGGAACTTCCTCGCCGTCGATTTCGATCAATACGTTGTCCACCTGCATGCCCACCAGGGAGGCGAGGAGGTGTTCGATGGTGCTCACCCTTCCCCCGTTGGCCTCCAGGGTAGTGCTGCGGTTGGTTTCAATGACATTGTCAACATCTGCTTTGATGATTGGCCTGTTCTTAAGATCCACCCTTTGAAAGAGAATCCCGGTGTTGGGTTCGGCGGGTTTTAGCCTCATTGTTACAGCCTGTCCGGTGTGAATTCCAGCCCCTGAAATTGTGATCTCCGCTTTTATAGTATGTTGATAATGATCTCCATTGCTGATGGCTCGGTCCATAGCCACGAAAGTATGAACCTTTCAGGATTAAATTTTCATTATTACACCGCTTTCTCCAGCAGGAGTTGTTTTACCAGGTTCTCGAGTTCGATGATCCTTTTTTCAAGATCGGGGAGATTTCTGGTGACTGCCTGACTGCGTAGTGCGCTGGTGTAATCAAATGCAGGAGAGCCGGTTACTGCCGTATGAGGAGTTTTGATAGACTTGCTGACGCCACTCTGGGCATTGATCTTTGCATTGTCGGCGATCTGGATATGACCAACGATACCGGCCTGTCCGCCGATCATCACGTGGTTGCCGATCTTTGTGCTTCCGCTGACTCCCGCCTGGGCCGCAATGACGGTATGATGACCTACCTCGACATTGTGAGCTACCTGTATAAGGTTGTCGAGCTTAGCGCCAGATTTGATCAGGGTCGATCCCATGGTGGCCCGGTCGATGGCGGAATTCGCGCCTATCTCCACATTGTCTTCCACCACCACATTACCGATCTGTGGCACTTTCTTGAAACTGCCATCAGCCTGGGGAGCGAATCCGAAGCCATCGCTGCCTATGACGGCTCCGGCATGAATATTTACATACCTGCCGATAACACAATCATAGTAAACCCTGACCCCGGGGTGAATTACAGAGTGGTCACCGATCCGGACATTGTTCCCAAGAAAAACATTGGGATAGATCTTTACATTATTCCCAATCTTAACATGTTCACCGATATAGGCGAAAGCCCCGATGAAAATATTGTCGCCAAGGGTGGCGGTTTTCGAAATATAAGAGGGTTCCTGGATGCCCGTCATCTGTTGGGCAACCATTTCCTGGTATTTGGCGAGCAGGGTGGCAAAGGCCGTGTAGGGGTCCTGTACCTTCAACAGCGTGGCTCCAACCTTTTCCTTTAACTCCTGACCTTCATGAATGATAATGACCGATGCACCTGTGGTGTAGAGGTAGTCTTCGTATTTGGGATTAGCGAGGAAGGCTAACTGGCCTGGTGTGGCCTCCTCGATTTTGCCGAAAGAACTGACAATTACACCGGGATCACCTTCTATACTGGCGTTGATTAGCAAGGCTATTTGTGCTGCGGTGAATTGCATAGACGTAGCTTGATCTTTAGGATGATGGCTTATTGTCTTACTTGCCAGTAACAGAAAGACACTAATTCAGGTAACAAATATAGAATTTTTTTACAGGCGTTGAGAGGGTTTGCTGGATCAAAGCATGGTCCACCGCGGAAATATTCCTTATGGTTCCATCCTTGAATAAGATATTGATTTTCTCTTCCGAGGAATTATAGGTGGTATTCTCCGCTTCACCGGTAAACAGAAAATACCTGCATTCCCTTTCCGAGATACCAATATTATGACAAATAACATTCCGCATCTGTTGCAGTTGATCCTCACCTATCGGTTCACTCTGTAATTTAACTTTTAATAAACGCCTTTCGATCAGCATCCGACAGAGTGTGGAAAGAATTAAGTCGGAGTGGCCCATCCAGTTTTTCAGCGCCATCATCACATCACAATCATCCAGCAGGCAAAATTTATTCAAGAGGTCGCCGGGAAGGATGGCCGTCACGTCCTCCTCCAGGAAATAATCGAATGGCAGGGAACAGGTAGGCACATCGTATCCATTCAGCAGGAGTTCCTTTGCTCGTTGTATGATCTTCACCAGCATCATCTCGGCTGCAAGTACCGTTTTATGAAGATAGACCTGCCAGTACATCAGCCTGCGGGCGACCAGGAATTTTTCAATGGAATAAATTCCTTTTTCTTCCACCATCAGCTGTCCTTCATGGACAGTGAGCATTTTGATAATGCGGTCGTAACCCACCACGCCTTCTGAAACCCCTGTGAAAAAACTGTCACGGGTAAGATAATCAAGCCTGTCTACATCAAGTTGCCCTGAGACCAGCTGCGAGAGAAAGGGTTTATGATACTGATGCGTGAAGATCTGTATGGCCAGGTCCAGCTGACCATTGAACTCCCCATTGAGCTCTTTCATGATCATCAGTGAGATGGATTCATGATGGATCCCCGGCAGGAGTATTCGTTCAAGGGCGTGTGAAAAAGGGGCGTGTCCTGCATCGTGCAGAAGGATGGCCGCCTTCGCTGCAACCTCTTCGTCTTCAGTAACCACGAATCCCTTGTTCTTTAATTCGCCAATCGCCATGGTCATCAGATGATAGGCGCCAAGGGAATGGTGGAGGCGTGTATGAATGGCCCCCGGATAAACCAGGTGGGCAAAGGCCATCTGGGTGATCCGCCGCAGGCGTTGGTAATAGGGATGGGCAACAATGTCGAGGATGAGGGGATGATCAAGGGTGATGAACCCATGAACAGGGTCATTGATGATTTTTCTCTTCCTGCTGATCATGCCTGTATTTGAGTGGTGAAATAGTAGTCCGGAGCTGCAAAACTACAATATGTATCTTTGCCTTATAGGGTCATTAATAATCGTCTATGGGTTTAGGAAAAATTTTATGGGTGGATGATGAAATAGAGAGTCTGCAGTCACAGATGCTCTTTCTCAGAAACAAGGGATACGAAGTCAGTCCGCTCACCAACGGGTTCGATGCGATCGACTTTATTAAGGACAACGAGGTAGACGTGGTATTGCTCGATGAGTCGATGCCGGGCATCTCCGGTTTGGAAACCCTGGCCAAAATCAAGGAGATCAACAACCAGATCCCGGTGGTGCTGATCACCAAAAATGAGACCGAGAACCTTATGGACGAAGCCATCGGCAGCCAGATCACCGATTACCTAATCAAACCCGTTAACCCCAACCAGGTCTGGCTGAGCCTGAAAAAGATCATCGACAACAGGAGGCTGGTTGCCGAAAAAACTACCACCGCCTACCAGCAGCAATTCCGCAACCTTTTCATGGCACTGAACAGCAACCCGGATCACAACGAGTGGATGGACATCTACCGCAAACTGGTTTACTGGGAGCTGGAAATGGAAAAGAGCGACAGTCCCGAGATGACCGATGTTTTTCATTCACAGAAAAGTGAAGCAAACACCGAGTTCTTCAAATTCGTGAAAGAACTATGCAAAATGGGGGTGGATCCCAAAAGCGGCGTAGGCCCCATCATGTCCCATACACTTTTCAAATTCAAAGTGTTGCCGCATCTGGAAAAAGACAGGCCCGTATTTTTTGTGCTGCTCGACAACCTGCGCTTTGATCAGTGGAAAGCCATCCAGCCGATATTTTCAGAAAGTTTCAGGGTACTGGAAGAGGACACGTTTTATAGCATTCTGCCCACGGCCACTCAATACAGCCGCAATGCGATCTTTGCGGGGCTGATGCCGATTGATATCGAAAAACAACTCCATTCGCAATGGAAGAATGATGACGAAGACGGAGGCAAAAATCTTTTCGAGGAAGATTTTTTCAAGGCCCAGCTGAAACGGATAAAGAAAGACGACCTGCGATTCTCCTACACCAAGGTACTGAACTACCAGGCCGGTCAGGACCTGGTGAATAATATTCATAACCTGCTGAATAATGATCTCAATATCATTGTTTACAATTTTGTGGACATGCTCAGTCATGCCCGGACAGAGATGGAAGTGTTGAAAGAACTGGCAGGCGACGAGGCCAGTTACCGTTCCGTAACCAAGAGCTGGTTTGAACATTCACCTTTGCACCAGGCCCTCAAAAAGCTCGCTGATAAAAAGGTGACCCTGGTGCTGGCAACCGACCACGGCAGCGTGCGCGTAAAATCAGCCGCAAAGGTGGTGGGCGACAAACAAACTACCACCAACCTGCGGTACAAACATGGGAGGAACCTCAAGTATGAACCCAAGGAGGTGCTGGCATTCCGCGATCCAAAAGAAGCGGGGCTTCCCGTTCCCACGGTGAACTCTTCATTCATCTTTGCCAAAGAAGATTATTTTCTGTGTTATCCCAACAATTACAATTACTATGTGAATTATTACCGTAACACATTTCAACATGGCGGAGTAAGCATGGAAGAAATGATCATTCCGGTGATCCGGATGACAGGGAGGACAACCTGACCGATGCCAATTTTAAAACTGATGAATACACCGTGATTAAATACAACCAGCAGACGCTCGATAAACTCGAAGACTTACTTTCCGAGATGCATTATGTGATCCGTTATGAACGCGGCACTTTCCAGAGTGGTTACTGTATACTTGAACAAAAGAAAGTGGTGGTGCTGAATAAATTCCTTCAGCTGGAAGGTCGTATCAACACCCTGATCGACCTGATTCCGAAACTTGCGACCAATCCCGAAACGCTTTCACCGGATGCCCGCAAAACCATTGACCAGATCTTATCCAAAGCCTGATTGCCGCTGTGGCCTATCCCGAACTGAATATCACCTTCCTTGGCACCGGCACCAGTGGGGGAGTACCCATGATCGGCTGCGGTTGCGAAGTGTGCACTTCTGCCAATAAAAAAGACAACCGGCTTCGCTCAAGCATACTCGTTAAATCAAAGAACACTACGATCGCAGTAGATGCGGGTCCCGATTTCAGGTACCAGATGCTGAGGGCAAATGTCCGGCACCTCGACGCAGTGGTCTTCACCCACCCGCATAAAGATCATGTGGCAGGGCTCGACGATGTCAGGGCTTACAATTACTGGAGCAGAAAACCGATGCAGATTTATGCCAACGAAATGACTCAGGCTGTGTTGGTCCGCGAATTTCCCTATGCCTTCTCCGACATCAAGTACCCGGGGGTTCCCGACATCTCGCTAAATACGATTGACGACTCACCATTCCAGGTCGGCGACATTCCCATTGTTCCGATCATGGTCTGGCACCTGAAAATGCCGGTGCTGGGATTCCGGTTTGGCAACTTCACCTACATCACTGATGCGAACCGCATCGATGAACCGGAATTAAAAAAGATCAAGGGCTCAACAATACTTACCCTCAATACTCTCAGAAAACAGAAACACATCTCCCATTTCAACCTCGACCAGGGAATAGCCATGGCCCAACAGCTGGGTCCCGTCCAGACCTGGTTCACGCATCTCAGTCACCAGATGGGTCTGCACGAGGAAGTTGACCGCGAACTTCCCACAGGGATTAACATTGCCTGGGACGAACTGCAATTCACCATCTGATCACAGGCAAAAAAACCTGGTTTCACTGTTCAATACCCCGGTTCAATTCTTTTCATCAGGGTAATTTGTGAAAAAAAATGAGGCAGAACTCTTTCTTCAATTATTCCAGGAAAGAAAGGACCGGCATTGGTGTGCTCGTAACTTTAATGTTGCTGACCGCCATCTTTCCCCGCATTTTTCCTCGTGATCCGGTATTGGAATCCAGCGCCGCAGTTGTGGCCGGTCAGCCGAATCCGCCGGTTAATGAAGTTCAACCAAACAACGGTGCTGCATGGCGGGCGACCCCAAAACCAACCTCGCTTCCGGCGCGGGCTGGTGTTGATTACCCGGTAAGTAAGTCGGCCTGGAGAGCTCCGGACAACAGGCGCCATCGGGATTGGCCAGCAGCTAAATCAAACCATTTCCTTGTGAGATCTGCAAGGAGGCAGATCGACATCAATAAGGCCGACACCAGCGCATTCATCAGCCTGCCATTTATCGGGTCGAAGCTGGCCGCGAGGATTGTGCTCTTCCGGACGAAACTAGGTGGTTTTTACAGCAGGGAACAGTTGAGTGAGGTCTATGGCATCCAGGACTCCGTTTACCACATCGTCAAAAACTTCCTGACCTGTGACGCCGCCGACATAGAAAAGCTGAACATCAACAGCCTGGATGAAGAGAGGCTGAAGCAGCATCCCTATATCCGGTGGAAATTTGCCTCCAGCCTCTGTGCCTTCCGAAGACAACACGGCAATTTTGACAGTCTTGACCAGCTCGGTTCGATAAAAAATATCGACAGCGCCTCGCTAAGGAAAATGTTGCCCTACCTTACGGTACAATAATCTGATCCTGAGAGCCTAAATCAGGCATGCACTTGATAGTCTATTAAATTATGACTTATTTTGCACCTGTATGAATTTTGAAGCCTCCGAACTCACCACCCAGGTAGCCCATTCGGCCCGGGATTTCGCACAGCAATATATCAAGCCGTATGTGATGCAATGGGATGAATCCCAGGAATTTCCCATCAAAATCTTCAGGGAAATGGGTAAACTTGGTTTCATGGGCGTGCTGGTGCCCGAAGCTTACGGAGGCGCGGGTCTTTCCTATTTTGAATATGTAGCTATCATCCAGGAAATTGCCAAGGTTTGCGGGTCCGTTGGCCTGAGCCTGGCAGCCCATAATTCTTTGGGTACAGGGCATATCCTTTTATTTGGCAACGAAGAACAGAAACAAAAATACTTACCCAAACTGGCCACCTGCGAATGGTTGGCCGCATGGGGACTTACCGAACCCAATACGGGCAGTGATGCCGGCAACATGAAATGTACCGCCACCCGTGATGGTGAAGACTGGGTGATCAATGGAACCAAGAACTGGATTACCCATGGCATCAGTGGTGACGTGGCCGTGGTAATGACCAGAACCGGCGAACCCCGCGCAAAGAACAATTCAACCGCCTTCATTGTGGAAAGAGGCACTCCGGGATTCAAGGGAGGAAAGAAAGAAAACAAACTGGGCATGCGGGCCAGTGAAACCTCTGAGATGGTTTTTGACAACTGCCGGATTCCAGATGCCAACAGGCTCGGCAACGTAGGCGACGGATTTAAACAGGCGATGAAAGTCCTCGACGGAGGCAGGATATCTATAGCTGCTCTTTCTCTCGGCATCGCCAAGGGAGCATACGAGGCCTCCGTTCAATATTCAAAAGAACGATACCAGTTCGACAAACCCATCTCGTCCTTCCAGGGCATCGCCTTCAAACTGGCCGACATGGCTACCGAGATCATGGCGGCAGAACTGCTTACCAACCAGGCGGCCGATCTTAAAGATCGCGGACTGCCCGTGACCAAGGAATCGGCCATGGCTAAATACTATGCCAGTGAAGTGGCTGTCAAGGCTTCCAATGAAGCCGTTCAGATCTTTGGCGGTTATGGCTACACGAAAGATTTTCCGGTGGAGAAGTTTTACCGCGACAGCAAGCTCTGCACCATTGGTGAAGGCACATCAGAGATCCAGAAACTGGTCATCTCCAGGGAGGTTTTGAAATAAATCCCTCACGCAAATCATTGTCAGGAGTTTTCAAATTCCCGGTTCTCTCTTTGAATTCGAAAAGAGAGAAGATGTAATTTCACGGACATGGGAATGATCCATCTTGCCGAAATCAGCACCAGGGCACCAAAAGAACTTGAGAAATCAAAGACCAAAGAAAAATCAGCGGAACTCCTTACTGAGATCTCCGATCTTCAGAATCTTCTGTACGCTTCTTCCACGAATTCGTTACTTGTCATCCTGCAGGGCATGGATGCCAGTGGCAAGGACGGCGCCATCCGTTCAGTATTCAGTTCTGTGAATCCTCAGGGAATCTCAGTGTCTTCGTTCAAAGTGCCTACCGATATCGAGGCCGCCCATGATTTTCTTTGGCGGATCCACCAGCACACGCCGGCCAAAGGAATGATCCAGGTGTTCAACCGTTCTCATTATGAAGACATACTGATCACCCGTGTGCACAAATGGTGCGACGACAAAACAGCGGTCAAACGAATGAAAGCGATCAATGACTTTGAAGACCTGGTTCAACAACACAACAATACCTCCATCCTTAAATTTTACCTGCATATTTCACACGAAGAACAAAAGGAAAGGCTGGATGAACGCGTGCACAATCCGGCAAAGCAATGGAAATACAATGAAGGCGATCTTAAGGAAGCAGATCACTGGGACCAGTACATGAAAGTGTACGAGGAATGTATGGAAAATTGCAATCTTCCGCCATGGATCATCGTACCCTCAGATCAGAATTGGTACAAGGAGTACATCATACTCAAAAATATCCGCGATGCCCTGTTGGGGTTGAAGCTGAGTTTCCCAAAGATCAAAAAGAAAGAAAAATAAAACCAACAGCTGGTCTGGTCAATCCACGAAATCATCCTTGTCTTCGGGCCTGTATTTTTTAAAAAGATTCTCAATGGCCCCCGCGAACATCGGAAATTTTTCCTTGGTGTAGTTCTTAATTACCTCAATAGACTTTAATGCCTGTTCTTCGGTTATACCTGCCTGTGACTTCAGCTTGTCGATAAGATCTGTCATGCCAGGATTTTTTATGCAACTTTAAGCAGGCTGATCTTGCTCTTGCTGAATTTCTTCTCAGCATACTCAATGTCAAGATGGAGAGCGGTCTGTTTGGAAGAAGGCAGCTCGAACATCGCATCGTTGAGGATGCTTTCGCAGATGCTGCGCAGTCCGCGCGCACCGAGTTTGTATTCAAGCGCTTTTTCAACCATGAAGTCCAGCACAGCATCGTCAATGGTCAGCTTGATGCCTTCAAGTTCGAAGAGACGACGGTATTGTTTGATGAGTGCGTTCTTGGGCTGTGTGAGAATCGATCTCAGTGTTTCCTGATCCAGCGGGTTGAGATAAGTAACAACAGGAAGGCGCCCCAGTAATTCGGGGATGAGGCCGAATCCTTTCAGGTCGCGGGCATTCACATACTGAAGAAGGTTCTTCTTCATGTTCTCCTGCTGCTCCTTATTGGTGTTGAAGCCAATGGCATTGGTGTTCACCCTGCGGGCGATCACTTTATCTATGCCATCAAATGCGCCTCCGCAAATGAATAGAATATTATGCGTGTTGACCTTGATGAGTTTTTGTTCAGGATGTTTGCGTCCGCCTTGCGGGGGAACAAGTACGTCTGTTCCTTCCAGCAACTTGAGTAAACCCTGTTGTACTCCTTCACCGCTCACGTCGCGGGTGATGGATGGATTGTCGCCCTTCCTGGCGATCTTGTCGATCTCATCGATGTACACGATTCCTCTTTCCGCTGCCGGAACGTCATAATTGCAAACCTGCAACAGACGGGTGAGTATGCTTTCCACATCCTCTCCCACATAACCTGCTTCCGTGAACACCGTAGCGTCAACGATGGCAAAAGGAACATTGAGTAATTTGGCGATGGTCTTGGCAAGAAGGGTTTTACCCGTACCGGTTTCACCGACCATGATAATATTGCTCTTCTCTATTTCGATGTCCGTGTCGGCTGGTTTCTGTTGTAGTCTTTTGTAATGATTATACACCGCTACCGCGAGTACACGCTTGGCATCATCCTGTCCGATTACATATTCGTCAAGAAACTTCTTTACCTCCATGGGCTTCTTCACGTTCAACTTGAACTGCGCGGGACTGGGGGAGTCGCTTCTTACCATCAGTTCCTGATCAATGATCTCACGTGCATGCTCCACACAGTTCTCACAAATATGTCCTTCCTGTCCTGCGATTAATATCTTCACTTCATCCCGGCTTCGGCCGCAAAAGGAACAGTGTAATGTTGTTTTTGCCATCAGTATTTATTTTCTTCTGCTACGGACTAACCTGGAATTTCTGGTCTGGGGAAATTAGAAAGGTAACAACAAAGGTCCACAACTTTTCGCTCACATCCAAGGATAGTTAGAGAGAATCGACGATCCTGTCAACAATTCCGTATTCAACGGATTCCTTGGCATCCAACCAGTAATCACGGTCAAAATCCTTCATCACCTGTTCAACTTTCTTTCCACAATTTTCTGCCAGTATTCGGGCTCCAATTTCCTTCACCCTTCTTGTTTGTTTGGCTGTGATCTCCAGGTCGATACTTACGCCCTGGATATGCCCGCCCAGGCTTGGTTGATGGATCATTACCTCACCATGGGGGAAGATCAGCCTTTTGCCCTTGGTTCCTCCACTAAGCAGAATGGATCCCATGGAGGCTGCTAGACCCATGCAAATGGTACTTACGGGACTTTTCATCATTTTCATTGTGTCGTAAATCACCATGCCGCTGGTAACCACGCCACCTGGACTGTTGATGAAGAATTTGATCTCCTCACCGGGTTTGTCGGCGTCGAGAAGCAGCATCTTGGTCGTCACTTCGCGTGCGGATTTGTCATCCACAACCCCCCAGAGATAAACCGCCCGGGTCTTAAAAAAGTATTTCTCCAGCTTTTTGGTCAGCATGCCCATTTCCGGACTTTTTTCCTTCTCTTTTGGTTCTTCTTCCTCTTCTTCCTCGTCGTCCATTCTGAATGGTTTGTTTGGGTATTTTGCGTAGAAACTCATGTTAGTACCTGATAATTAGTGAATAATGGGATAAACTAGTCTTTCTTGTCTTTCCGGGGATTGGTCAGCAGCACTTCGTCCACCAGACCGTATTCCTTGGCTTCCTCTGCTGTCAGCCAATAATCCCTGTCGGAGTCTTTCTCGATCTGTTTGTAAGTTTTACCCGTGTGGAAGGCCAGGATGTCGTAAAGGTTTTTCTTGACCTTCTTGATCTCATTAACTGTGATGTCGATATCACTTGCCTGTCCGCCCACGGCGCCACTTGGCTGGTGCATCATCACACGGGCGTGTTTAAGTGCGGTACGTTTTCCATGTCCGCCGGCCGTCAGCAGCACCGATGCCATTGAAGCGGCCATGCCGATGCAGATGGTGGATACGTCGGGGGTGATGTATTGCATGGTGTCGTAGACGCCAAGTCCCGAGTACACGCTGCCTCCGGGAGAGTTGATATACATCTGGATATCCCTGGAGCGGTCGGTGCTTTCAAGGAAAAGGAGTTGCGCTGTGACGATATTTGCGACCTCATCATTTATGGGATAACCCAAAAAGATGATGCGGTCCATCATTAGCCGGCTGTAAACATCCATGACAGCCACATTCATTGGCCGTTCTTCAATAATATTAGGAGTAAGGTTGTTGATCTGATGTTTAGTGTAGGAATCGAGGGTATTGGATGAGATTCTTCTGTGTTTGACGGCATAATTCGTGAAATCCTGATGAATATCCATAGTGTTGATTTTCAAATGTAATTTATCCGCTTACCTTCCAAATCTCCGTCCAAACTTTTAAACTGCCAAAAAACTGACAGACTTGCATGTCGGACCAGACAAGGCAAGAAAAAAGGCCGGTTTTACTGCCGGCCTATGCAAATATGTTCTCCTAATTAATGTTCGTGGTGCTGGTGTTCCTGAACGATCTTGCCAAAATCCTCAGCTGAGATGGGCTTTTCTTCTTTTTTCACCTGTTTTTCTGCCCAATCGAAAAGTTTTTCAGTTCTTATCCTGTAATAAGAGTCGTCGATGAATTTCCTGTCCTTCATCATTTTGTCAAGATAGTCGTTCAGCCAGGGTTGTTGCTCCGTTTCAATGGAGTTCATGCCCATGTAGCCGAATAGTTGCTTTTTCGCAAATTCCCTGATGTCATCCGGTCCGATCTCGATGTTTTGCTCCTTGCCAATGCGGTCATTGATCAGCGACCACTTCAGCTGATTGACAAAACCCGGAAATTCCTGTTCTACTTCTTCCGTTGTTTTGGGTTTCTCCGTGCCGGTCTCCATCCATTTCTTCAGAAAGGCTTCGGGAAAAATAATGTCCGAATGGTCGAGCAAAACGTGATAGATATCGTGCTGCAACTGATTGCGCGACTGAGTGTCCCAGTAATTGTCAATCTCGGAGCGGATCTCTTTTCTTAGTTCTTCCTCGTTGGTGATTTCTTTGCCTGGATAAGCGGCTTTGTAAAACTCTTCATTGAGTTCTGCTTTTTCAAGGTTTTCATCCTCGTCGCCGCCATCCGGGTTTTTTTTCTTCCCGTATCCTTTTCTCAGTCTTTCCACCTGTTGGTCAATCATTTCGTCAGTGACAGCAATTTTATAAAATGGAACCGTTTCACTGGAAAGGTCTGCCACTTTGAAATCGGGTTTCAGACCCACTTCAAAGGCAAATGAATATTCCTTTGGCGCGTTCACATCCAGCTGGCTGGCGTCATTTTCGGGAAGCGGCAGCGGCTGGGCAAAGATGTCCAGTTTTTCCTCGTCCATGTATTTGGTAAGTTCCTTTTCCACAGTCTTCAGCACTTCATCCGTAAACACCGACTGACCATGCATTTTTTTGATGACTCCGGCAGGCACCATCCCCTTCCGAAACCCTGGGAGTGTGGCGGACTTACTGTAATTCTTCAATGACTTCTCAAATGACGACAGGTAGTCTTCCTTCTCGATCTTTACGATGATCTTGTCATTCAGCAGACCTATATTTTCTCTGGTAATTGTTGCCATGATGAGGTTAAAAAGTTAAAAGTTAAGAGTCAAAATGTGCTCAGTTTTAAGATGAAAGATTACTCTCTTAACCCCAAAAAACCTAAAATTTTCAGACCCTCTTAATTCGGGGCACAAAATTAAGGTTTTTTGTAATTTTTCCGGCCTTCACTTTCATTCCGTTTGCGGTTTTCTGGTATTCAGGGCCGTGGGAGTAGAAATCCCATTGACAAAAACTCTGTATATTACTTTCCTAACATTGCGATGAAGCCATTTCTAAAACTAGTCGACACCCACCAAAACAGCGCTTTCCAGGTAATTAAGGTAGAAGAGCCTGTTTTTTTCCCATCCTGGCATTTTCACCCCGAGTATGAGATCATGCTGGTGCAGGAAGGGACCGGAATGCGTTTTGTCGGTGATAACATCGAGAGATTCCAGCCTGGTGACCTGGTTTTCTTCGGCAGCGAGATTCCCCATCTTTACCGCAGTGATGAAGAATATTACCAACAGGATGCAGTTCTCCGGTCGAGGGCTGTTGTCGTTTACTTCAAGGAAAATTTCCCCGGCGATCAATTTTGGGGCATGCCCGAACTGTCGTCTGTGAAAAAAATGCTCACCTCCGCCAAAAGAGGGATCAAGTTCACCGGATCAAGCAGGGCCCAACTTGAGAAACAACTGCTTCAGCTTAGTGAATGTTCCAAAGGGATGGATAGGATCATCGGACTACTGACCATATTAAAGATGATGGCCGAGAGTGACGAATTCAGTTTTCTTTCCGGCAGCGCATACAATACTAATGTTCAGGCATCCGACTGCGTGAGGATTAATGATGTGTATGAATTTGTACTTAATAACTGCGCCGACAATCCTACTCTCGACGACGTGGCCAGGGTGGCATGTATGAGCACCACGGCTTTTTGCCGGTACTTCAAGACTCATACAAACAAAACCTATGTACAGTTCCTTAACGAAGTGAAAATTGGCAATGCTACAAAAATGCTTATCGATAATAAATTAACGATATCGCGAATTTGCTACGAAACGGGTTTTAATAATTTCAATCACTTCACCAAGGTTTTTAAGAGAATCACGGGGTACACTCCCAGTCAGTACCAGCAACAATACAGTGAATTTCCAATCACAAAGGCGGTTTGATCGTATTCATGTTAAAATAATTACCTGAACTGCTAATTACATTCACATCCTCTGCAGTGAATGAATCTAACTTCATGTCTTCATCACGGATCGGAAAATCTACAACTGAGATTTCAGTTCGGTATCATTAGTAACGAAGGTCAACGGCTTTATGGAAAACAGGCAAACGCAACACAGGCTGTCGGGCAAAGTGGCCATCGTCACAGGCGCATCAAGTGGAATTGGAAGAGCGGTAGCCCTTGATCTGGCCAGTCTCTCAGTGAAGCTGGTGCTGGTGGCAAGAAGGAAATCCGTACTCGAGGAATTACAAAAACAGATCGGCGACTGTACAATCGTTCAGGGAGATATTACCGACAAGGACATGCCGGCAAAACTCCTCGGCATTGCGTTGGAAATCTATGGCAGCTGCGACATAATTATCCATGCTGCGGGAATATTGCATTCAGGAAAAATTGAGGAAGTAGATATTGACGACATGTGCAGAATGGTCCACTTGAATTTTGAAGCATCCGTGCGGTTGTCCTACACGATGCTGAAACATTTCAAGGCAGTGGGATCCGGACACTTTGTGCACCTTTCCAGCATACTGGGAACCAAAGTACGACCAGGCAATGGCGTGTATGCAGGCACCAAGTATGCCATTGAAGCGCTCGTTGAAGCCCTCAGAATGGAACTTGCCGGAACGAAGATCAAGGTCAGTGCAGTAGAACCGGGTGTGACCATCACGGAATTACACAACAATATCCCGGTGCATCCCACCGAAGCGTTGGGTATCACTACTCCACTACAACCCGAAGACGTGGCCAGTTGTATCCGTTTTGTTCTTGACCAGCCCGATCATATTCGTATCCCTGTGTTAATGATCCTGCCGGGAGAACAGTCTATTTAAAATTGAACAATATCTGTACGATGAGAGTTTCAGTAATGCTTACGCCATTGTCCGACAGGAACCTGAAGCTGGCGGCCCAGGCCGGAGCTGAAGGCCTGGTGATCCATTATCCGGGGCTCGACCCCGACGAGCTCATAGGAATCTGCCGGAGGACTGCCGCTCTTG
>Ga0193752_1001077_pt1 | contig 23825 bp, 24 predicted proteins | sample H1c1metaG_FD_144924 | JGI IMG/M metagenome (GOLD analysis project Ga0193752, IMG submission 144924) | Soil microbial communities from a riparian zone of the East river system, Colorado, United States - H1c1 | ecosystem: Environmental > Terrestrial > Soil > Riparian zone | place: USA: East River...
GAGCAGCACGTTGTTGATCTCGTTGCGCTTGGACAAAGCTTCGTCGAGCGCCATGTTACCCATGACGCTGCGGATGTTGGTGAGCGCCAGGTTGATGATGGCGAGCTGAAGGTTCTGCACCTCGTAGGCCGCGCGCGCCGCGTCGATCACCTGGAAGAAGGCGACGGCGTCGACCTGGACGCTGGCATTATCCTTGGTGATGACCTTCTGTGGTGGAATGTCGAGGACGTTTTCCTGCATGTTGATCTTGCGCCCGATGGTATCGACGAAGGGCACGATGAGATGCAGGCCAGGCGACAGGGTGCGTGTGTAGCGCCCGAAACGCTCGATGGTCCAGTTGGCGCCTTGGGACACGGTCTTCACGCCCGCGAATACCAGCACCAGGGCCACCAGGACCAAAGCCACGACGAAGATCAGGGCACCCGACATCTTTCACACCTCCTGCTACCTTGCAGGGACCCTAGCCCAAGCCGGTGCGCTGGGCCATGACGCCCGCCAGGGTATGCGCGAGGAGTCCGGCGGCCTGAGAGCTGGGATTTGGCCGGATGGCACCGATTTGGGCGGCAGCTTGCCGGGATCAGTTCCTGGATCGGACGTCCGACGCCAGCCAGCGATCGAGAAAGCCGTTGATCCAGCGGTCGAGCGGCGGGTCGTAGAGCGCATGCATCGACAGATGCACGCCGCGCTGGTGGGCGCCGGGCATTTTCAGCCGCTCGGCTGCCTGCACAGTCCAGATCTCCTTCATCTCGTAGGTCACTTCGGGATGAAACTGGAAACCGAAGGCGCTCCCGCCGAAACGGAAAGCCTGGACGGGATAGTGATCGCTCTTGGCCAGCAGCTCGCAGCAATCGGCCATTACCATGCCCTCGCGATGCCATTCGTAGACATGCATCGGATTCGGGATCCATGCCCGGCCGGCCTCGGTCGGCTCGATCCTGGTGTAGCCGATCTCGACCCTACCCTCGGGATGAGGGCCGACCTTGCCGCCCAGAGTCCGCGTCAGAAGCTGTGCTCCCAGGCATAGGCCGAGAAAGGGCACGCGCGATTCGACGACCTTGGGAATCCAATCCAGCTCGTTGCGGATGCAATCCAGGGTATCGCAGTCGTTAGCCGACATCGGCCCACCGAAAATCACGACGCCGGCATAGTCCGATACGTCCTCGGGCAGTTCGCAACCGAAATTCGGGCAGAGCCTGTGCAGTTCGTAGCCGCGCTTCTCAAGGAGCGCCCCCACCCGACCAGGCCGGGAGTGCTGTTGGTGCACGACAACCGCTATCTTCTTCTTCACTTCAATAGTCATAGTCGTCATCGAACTGCAAAATACTTGCCACCTGTGGCAGCGACAAGGCAAAGCGACGATGGAGAGGCAAAATGGCGCGCAAACTCGACTTCTACTTCGATTGTTCCAGCCCCTGGACGTACCTCGCCTTCCATGGCGTCCAGCCGCTCGCTGCTGAACTCGGCATCGAAATCGTCTGGAAACCGATCCTCGTCGGCGGCGTGTTCAACGCCGTCAACCAGACCGTCTATGACCACCGGGCTGCTCCCAATCCGCGCAAGCAGGCATATATGCTGCAGGACCTGGCCGATTGGGCTCGGCTCTATGGCCTTACAATCGTCTTCCCGCCCAAGATTTTCCCGGTAAACAGCGTGAAATGCATGCGCGGGGCCTTCGCTGCGCTCGAGCAGGGCAAGCTCGTGCCGTATGCCACTGCGGCATTCGAGGCCTACTGGGGCCGCGATCTCGATATTTCACGCGACGAAGTGATGGCCGAGATTGCGACACAGGCTGGCCTCGAGCGGCAGCGCTTCTTTGCAGCAATCGAAACGCCGGCCTGCAAGGCACGGCTTCGGGCAAGCACCGACGAATTGATCGCCCGGGGCGGCTTTGGCAGCCCGACCCTGTTCGTGGGCGACAAGATGTTCTTCGGCAACGATCGCCTGCCGCTCGTCCGGGCCGCTCTGGAGTCTCGATCTTGAGAACTCCGCCCCAAGCGCCGAGGCCGTTCCGGCCTGGAATTCGCCTGATGGGTCGTGCATGCCCGGCCGGGTCGAGGCTGGATTCTCGACCGGCGGCTTGGCTGGCGCTTGCCCCGATTATGCCGAGATTCCACAATCCACAGTAATTGCATTGAACTGAGAAGCTAACTGTTGTACCCGCTGCCATCCACTGGGGTTGGCGATTGTTTGGAGTGTGCGGATGATCAAGATGCTTTCGCAAGCCGCGTTATTGGCCGCCTGCGGCCTTGCGATGGGGGCATGTACGCCCACGCACACTTCAGCTCCGGCCAAAAAGCCGCCGGCTGCCGACTATCAGGCCGAAGCACCGAAGGCGGCTGCCGCCGCCAACATCAAGTCCATCTGCTACAATGAAGCCGACCTAACCATCTTCCGCATGCGCATGGTGCAGCAGGAAATCGCGGTCGCCACGCTGCAATGCCAGAATCCAGGCGGTGTCCGGGCGCTCGAGGCGTTGTACACGCAGTTTCTCAACAAATACCGCAGCGAGCTCAGCACGAACACGCGTGAATTGCAGCAGCTCGCCAACCGCAAGCGTCTGAATGTCGATGTCGTCGTAACGCAATTCGCTAACCGTACGGCGCACCGCCCTCCGGTCGATCCGAAGTTCTGCGATCGTAGCCTGCGTGCACTCGAATGGTCGTTGGCACCCGAGGTGAAGACGCTGACTCAGGTCCCGCCGATGTACGACCTCGGCCCCGAAATGAATGTGTATCCCTGCCCCAAGCCCTAGACGCTTGGATCGCGGAACAAAAAGGCGGCCGCTCGGCCGCCTTTTCTTATGGTGGGCAGCCCGGATCGACCTAGGCGGCACGCCCTACGCCATGGCGCAGCAGGCGACCCGAATGGGTATTCGTCGGACAGCCGTCGCGCATCGTTACTTCGCCGTTCACGAGGATGAATTTGTACCCCTCGGCCCGCTGGATACGCCGCCACTCGCCTCCCGGCAGGTCGTGGGCGATCTCGTCCGGCAACACGCGCAGCCCCTCGAAGTCGTAGACGATGATGTCCGCGGGTGCGCCTTTCTTCAGCATGCCACGGCCACGAAAGCCCGCGACCTCGGCCGGCAGCGCCGACAGCCGCCAATGCGCCTCTTCGAGCGTAAGCATCTTGTGCTCGCGCACGACCTTGCACAGCGTTTCGGTCGGATAGCGCCCTGCCGTCAGGAACTTGGTGTGGGCGCCGCCGTCGGACACGCCAAACAGCACGTAGGGATCGTCGACCAGCTCCTTCAGGTATTCGATCTTGCCGTTGGGCGGGGCAGCGAAGAATTCGGTCTTCAGATCCTCTTCGACCGCCATGTCGAGCATGACATCGACCGGGTGCTTGCCCATCTTCTCGCCGGCATGGGCCAGGGTATGGTCGAGCCAGATTTTGTTCTTCTCGAGCTGCGGTCCGACGATGGCGATCTGGGGCAGCGGCCCCGTGGCGGTGAGCGGCAGCTTCTCGCGCAAGGCCGCGCGCCGCACCGGGTCGGCGAGCTTGGCCAGCCTCTCCGCGCGCGTGCCGGTGGTGGCCTCGCACCAGGGCTGGGAATCGTCGAACAGGTTCCAGTCCTCGAAGGTGAAAGTGAAGCCGGCATCGGTCGTCAGGCCCTGCGCGACCACGCGAATGCCGCGTTCGCGGCAGCTCCGCAGCCACGCCATCGCGCGGCGGTGAATCTCGGGGCGATGATCGAAGGCCTGCAGGACGTTCATGATCACCGGCCGGCCGCTGATCGTGGCCACCTCCTCGTAGAAGGCGCGGGCATTGTCGCCCGAAACCAGCAGCATCTGCACGAAGCCGTCATTGCGTTCCGACAATACACCGGCGAGCTCGCGGCAGGTCTCGTCATGCATGACATCGGTCGGCATCGCCGAGCCGTCATAGTCGCGCTGCACTGCCGCAGGACCGGTGGGCAGCATGCGTTGTGCCGACCAGCCACAGGCGCCGGCATCCATCGCCTCATGCAGCAGCCGGCGCAGCTCGGCATGCTGTTCGGGCGTCGGCAGCTTGCCGGCCTTCGCCGCCTCGAAGCCCATCACCCAGATCAGCAGCGGGGAGATCGGCACGTACGGCAGGATGTTGACCGCCTTGGGCGCGCGATCGACGCTATCGAGGAATTCGGGGAAGGTCACCCAGTTCCATGGCATGCCCTCTTTCATCGACGCCATCGGAATCGCCTCGACGCGGGTCATCGACATCATGGCGCGCTCGCGCTCTGCCGGCCGCACCGGGGCGAAGCCGAAGCCACAATTGCCGATGACGACCGAGGTGATGCCGTGCCAACTCGACAGCGTGCAATAGGGGTCCCAGAAGAGCTGGGCGTCGTAATGGGTGTGCAGATCGACGAAGCCCGGCGCCACGATCAGGCCGTTGGCATCGATCGTCTCGCGGGCCTCATCGGCGCCGATATGGCCAATCTCGGCAATCAGCCCGTCCTTGATCCCGATATCACCCCGGAAGCGCGGAAAGCGGCTGCCATCGATGATCATGCCGCCACGAATCACGCGGTCGTATCGGGCCATTGTTTCCTCCTGTTTTGCTGGAAGCGTGAGCGCGGCCAAGAAGTCTGTCAACGCAGGCGTGCTGCGGTTATCATGGCGTGATGACCGTGAAATTCGTCGATACAGACACTCTGACCGTCGCCTACGAGGAGCATGGGCCCGCCGACGGCGCGCCGGTGATCCTGCTGCATGGCTTTCCTTACGATCCGCGCGGCTATGACGAGATCGCGCCGCCACTCGCGGCGGATGGAAATCGTGTGCTGGTGCCCTATCTGCGCGGCTACGGCCCGACGCGATTCCGCAAGGCGGACACGCCGCGCTCCGGGCAGCAGGCGGCATTGGGAAACGACCTGCTGCAGTTCATGAACGCACTGGGCCTCAAACAGCGGGTGGCGCTGGCCGGCTTCGACTGGGGTGGTCGCGCCGCCTGCATCGTGTCGGCGCTATGGCCCGAGCGGGTACGTTGCCTGGTGAGCTGCACCGGCTACAACCTGCAGAACATCGCGGCCTCCGTGGAGCCGGCAGCGGCCGAGCAGGAACACCGCATGTGGTATCAGTATTACTTCCACAGCGAGCGCGGCCGCACCGGTCTCACCAGGAACCGGCGCGACGTCTGCCGCCTGTTGTGGAAGCTCTGGTCGCCCAACTGGAAATTCGACGAAGCGACGTTCGAGAAGAGTGCGGTGTCCTTCGACAATCCCGATTTCGTCGATGTCGTGATCCAGTCCTACCGTCACCGCTTCGCCTATGCGCCGGGCGATCCCGCGCTGGACGGCATCGAGGCCGAGCTCGCCAGGACGCCGAAGATTTCGGTGCCGACCATCAACCTGCATGGTGGCGGCGATGGCGTGGGACCGGCGGAAAACTCCGAAAGGCATGCCCGCTTCTTCAGCGGCCCCTATGAGCGCCGCGTCATCCCCTCGGTCGGCCACAACGTCCCGCAGGAGGCCCCGGCAGAGACGGCAGCGGCCCTGAGAGATCTCATGAAAGGAACCAAGCCGTGACCAACATCGTACTGCTCGGCGCAACTGGCAATATCGGCAGCAGGATCCTCGACGAGGCGCTCGCCCGCTCCCATCGCGTCACGGGCCTGACGCGCGACCCGCGGAAGCTCAGCCCGCGCCCCGGCATGACGATCCGCGCGGCGAGCACGACGGACACTCCAGGTCTCGTGAAGGCGCTGAAGGGTCACGACATCGCCGTCGTGTCCGTGAAATGGAACGAAAACGACATCGGGCGCGTGATCGAGGCGATCAAGAAGGCCGGCGTTCCCCGCGCGCTGTTCGTCGTCGGCGCCGGTAGCCTGCTGCGCAAGGACGGACGCTCGCATTTCGACCACATGAGCGAGAGGGGTACGCCGCCGCCCACCTCCAAGCCCGCGATGCTGGCGCTGGACGCGGTTGCCAAGATCAAGGATTTCGACTGGACGGCGATCTCGCCTTCCGCCTCGATTCCGGCCGGCGAACGCACCGGCAAATTCCGCCTCGGAACCGATCGCCTGATCGAAGACAGCAACGGCGAGAGCCGCATCTCCCGCGAGGATTTCGCCATCGCCATCCTCGACGAGATCGAAAAGCCGCAGCACAGCCGCAAGCGGTTCACGGCGGGGTATTAGCTCCGCCGCGCGAACGCGCTCACTTCGCGGGCCAGCCCTTGAGTGCCGCCCGGTGCAGGTTCGATCGGACGACCATCCGGTGAAACGGCGCAATCAGCGCGATATAGAAGCGACCGAGCAGGTTGTGGCAATGCACGACCGTCGTGGTGACGAGTTCATCGCCCGCTTCGGTCTCCGAAGGCCGGAGCAGTATGGAAGCGCGAAAGTCGAGATGCCTGTCGTCTTCTCCGACGATCATCTCGTTCTCGGAGACCGAGTAGATCCGGAAGACATCGATGCGGTCCGAGCCGCCTTCGCGGAGCTGTCGTGCGGTTTTCACACCGAACAGCGTCATGATCGTATCGCGCAGGCCCATGAGCAGCCGGACCCAGGGCGCCGGACTGCCGAGTACGCAGCGGGCCAACGCCACGATGCTACGGCTGCTGTCCGGCGATAACCTTATGGCATAGGCATCCGCCAGATCGGCGCCGGGGTACAGACCGGCGACGGCACTTTCCACCGGCAATGAGACGGAACGTCCATATCGAAATTCGTCCCTTCCCACACCGATACCCCGCAGCCTCGCCGTTTCTATTCCAGCGTCTCCAGCAAGCGCGTGCAGAGATAGGTGCGCGGGACCAGCGACGAGTAGTAGATTTGCTCGTATGCGGCATGGGCGCCCTTGCCAGCGGCGGTGAAGTTGCCGTCGCTGCCGCCGCCGGTCAGCGGCACGTCGTTCAATTCCTTGCCGATCTCGCGATAGATCGCCTGCGCCTTGCCGAACAGATCGGTGATGCCGGCATCCTTCTGGTAGGGCGGCCGGTTCATGCCACCGGTCACCGTCACCTCGACATCGGCGCCGATCGCCTCGAGGCCGAGGAACCAGTGCGTCATCTCCTCGGCAAGTTGCTGGCTGGGCACGCGCAGGTCGATCTCCGCCGTGCACTCGGCCGAGACGACGTTCACGCCGGTACCGCCCTTGACCAGGCCGACATTGATGGTGATGCCACGCGCATAGTCGGTCTTGGCCTCGAGGCGCACGATCTGCTTGGCCATCTCCAGGATTGCGCTGCGGCCATCCTCATGGCGGACACCGGCGTGGCTGGCCCTGCCCTTCACCGTCATGACGAAGCGTCCCACGCCCTTGCGCGAAGTGACGACCTTGTCGCCGTCGCGACCTGGCTCCATCACCAGGCAATATTTATGATCCTTGGCGATGGCCTCGATGCGGGCGCGCGAAGTCGGGCTGCCGACCTCCTCTTCCGGTATGAAGAGGAAGGTGACCGGCAGCCTGGTCTTCTTGCCCTGCCGGATGAGGTGGCGCAGCGCGTAATAGGCGATGTAGCCGCCCGCCTTCATGTCGTAGATGCCGGGCCCGAAGATGCTGTCGCCCTCGCGCCGCACCCGGAGGTCACGCTCGATCATGCCGATCGGATGCACCGTGTCGAGATGAGCCAGCACCAGGATGCCCTTGCCCTCGCCCCATGGCGTGCGGCATTCGAGGATGTCGCCGAAGCCGTCGCGTCCCGGCGTGCGGTCGAGCTTGAGGCCGAGATCGCGGAACTGGCCCTCGACCTTGTCGACGACCACGTTCACCGATTTGGCATCGTGCGAGGGGCTTTCGATGCTCACCCACTCGACGATGCCCTCGAGCACCTCCTCGGCGTCGATCTTCGGTTCGTTCTTCTTCGCTTCGACAGCCATCAGATCGGATCCCAGGTGAAGTATTCCGGCGAGCGCTTGAGGTCGGTGAAATAGGGCTTCATCGAGGGCACCGCGACCTCGGCGATCGATTCCAGCGTCCAGCCGTCCGACATGTGCACCGAGCGCACGGGGCGGTTGGCGTTGAACAGCATGATCTCGTTCATGCGCACGCCGAAGATCTGGGAGCTCACGCCCTCGGCCGCATCGGAGAGCAGGAACACGGCCATCGGCGCGATCTTGGCCGGCGTCATCTTCTTGGAGCGCTCCAGCCGCGCCTTTTGCGCGTCGGTGTCGGCGGGAATGGTGCCGATCATGCGCGTCCAGGCGAAGGGTGAGATGCAGTTGGAGCGGACGTTGAAGGCGGCCATATCGAGCGCGATCGAGCGCGAGAGGCCCACGATGCCCATCTTGGCCGCCGAATAATTGGCCTGGCCGAAATTGCCGACCAGCCCGGAGGTCGAGGTGAAATGCACCATCGCGCCCGATTTCTGTTCCTTGAAGTAATTGGCGGCGGCGCGGCTCACGTTGAAAGCGCCGTTGAGATGCACATCGATCACCATCTTCCAGTCGAGATGGCTCATGCGGTGGAAGATACGGTCGCGCAGGATACCGGCATTGTTGATGATGCCGTCGATCTTGCCGAAATTCTCGACCACCGCCTTGACCATGCGCTCGGCACCGGCCGGATCGGCCACGCTGTCGCCGTTGGGTACGGCCTTGCCGCCGGCCGCCGCGATCTCGTCGCAGACTTTCTGTGCCGGCGTCGTGTTGCCCGAGCCCTCGCCGTCGACCGCGCCGCCCAGGTCGTTGACCACGACATTGGCGCCTTCGGCCGCCGCCAGCAGCGCCATCTCGCGGCCGATGCCGCCGCCCGCGCCGGTCACCAGGACGGATTTTCCCTTGAGCATATTTGCCATTTCGTCTTCTCCCGCTTTCCTAATTCGGCTGCACCTTGAGGGCACTGGCGCGAGGACGCAACAGCCTCGCGCTCAGCACTACCGCCACCGCAAACGGCATCAGCCCCAGGACTAGCGGCATGGCCATATAGCGGCCGCCGATCGAGGTGAGACCGGCCACCGCGAGCGTGCCCAGTGCGCCCAAACCCATCTGCGCCAGGCCGACCCACGACGAAGCCGTGCCCGCGAGCTTGGGAAAGAGGCCCACGGCGCCGGCATTGCTGTTGGGCACGATCATGCCCGAGCCGAAGCTCAGCAGCATGTGCGGGCCGACGATGGCCCACCAGGCGACGACGCCAGACAGAGCAAGGCCGCCCATGATGGACAAGGCCGCGATGTGGAACCAGCCCGCCCACTGCATGATGGTGAGCGGCGACACGCGCCCGATCAGGCGATTGTTGACGAGGCCGCCCAGGGTGAAGCCGCTCACCGACACCAGCACGATCAGGCCAAATTCGCGCGGCGAAAATCCTAGTCCCTGCTGGAGGATGAAGGGTGTGCCGGCGATCATGCCGAAATTGATGGCGAAAGCGAAACCGAGCGTCAGCACATAGCCGAGGAAGCGACGGTCGCGCAGCATCTCGCCCGAACCGCGCGACAGGCTGCCGAGATCGATGCGCTCGCTGCGGAAACGGTTGGTCTCGCCCAGCGCCAGGATCACGACGACCAGCAGGATGGTGCCGAAGCCGCCCACGAACCAGAAGGTTGCCCGCCAGCCGAACCATTCGCCAAGCAGGCCGCCGATGGTGGGGGAAATCGCAGGCGCGATGTTCATGGCGAGCGAGATCCAGCTCATGACCAACGGCATCTCGCGAAAATCATAGGCGTCGCGCGTCAGCGCCCGGCCGAGCACCGAACCGGAGGCGGCACCCAGGCCCTGGAGGATGCGCAGGACGATCAGCCCGCCGATCGAGCCGGCAAAGGCACAGCCCGCCGAGGTGAGCGCGAAGAACACGAGGCCCACGATGAGCACCGGCCGGCGGCCGTAGCGGTCGCTCAGCGGTCCGTAGAAGAGCTGGCCGACGGCGAAACCCAGCATGTAGGTGGTGAGCGTCAGTTTCACGCCGTCGGCGCCGCTCAGAAGGTCGCGACCGACCGCCGGCATGACCGGAGTGTAGATGCTCATTGTGAGCGGCCCGAAACTGCTCAGCGCCACCAGAAGGATGATGTAGGCCGTCGACCGCGGGACGATCTTCACTTGGTTTTCGTTTCGGCGGCGCCCTCGGCAGCGAAGTCACCTCCGATGGCGAGGTCCTCGGATGCCCGTGTCATGGTCGGATAGTAGTGACGGAAGGCGTCGCGGATCTCGTCGAACGGGATGTCGGCGAAGACACCGCGATAGGCGAGATACTCCATGTGGCGTCGGCCGGAGAGATCGAACGGGTGATAGATCGAATCGCCCACGGCGTCCCAGTCGAGCGGCTTCAGGCCGAAACGCTCGGTCAGCTCCTTGTTGAAAGCGGGTGTCGCCTTCACCCAGTGCCCGTCGAGCCAGACGTCAGTGTAGCCATGATAGAAAAACACGTCGCTACCCATCAGCTCGGCCAGACGCTTGGTCGTCATGTGGTTGCGCACGTCGGCATAGCCCACCCGGGCAGGAATGCCGACGGCGCGACAAACCGCGGCCATCAGCCCTGCCTTGTTGACGCAATAACCTTGCCCCGCCGCCAGGGTCGTGCTGGCGCGATAGGCGTCTCGCCTCATCGGCGTATTGTAGGGATCGTAGCGCAGGTCGTCGCGCACGGCGTAGTAGAGCCGCAGCGCCTTTTCGCGGTCGCTGCCTTCGCCGGCCACGCGCCGGGCATAGGCCACGACGGCGGGATGATCGGAATCGATCAGGCTGCCGGGCTGGAGATAGGCCTCGAAGGCGGCACCGTCGCGCACGACATCGTCGCGCGCCGATTTCACGGAATCATGGTTCATGAGGGGCGTTTTAGCGTATTCCATTCGGAGGGAGTCATATCAGATTCTGCTCGGCGAGCTGCACCACCCGATGGTCCGATTCGACGATTCTGGTCTCTGCTCCGGACGGTTCTGCGTTCGGAACTACAGCGACGGCGGCTCATCCGAGGTTTTCACGAGGAAGTGCGCGTTGGCGGTGGCCACTGGCTTGGAACGGTCGTCCTGCCAAGCCTCGACATATACATTGACCATGCGCCTTCCCTGCTTGGTCACGGTGGCGCGGGCGACGACGTCGAGCGGCCGGGCCGAGCGCAGATAGTCGACGGTGATATTGACGATCTTGGGAACGGCCGCGGTCTCGGTCTCCCACAGGAGGTGGAAGATCGCCGTCAGCTCGAGCATGGCGCCCAGCGTACCGCCATGCAGCGCCGGCAGGAACGTATTGCCGATCAGCGCCTCGTGATAGCGCATGCGGGTCAGCAGTTCGCCGGTGCCGTTCTCCGGCGAAATGCGCATCCAGCGTGCATAGGGAATGGCCTCCGCCAAACGGGCGACGTCGCCCGACTTGCGCGCCTCCGCCAAGCGTTCGAGGACGCCGCTCATCGCTTGCCTACCGGCAGCGCCGGCCGCATCGCCTGGCCCTTGGTTCCCAGCATGAAGGTGCCGGCCGCCGCGGCGATCGGATCCTTGGGGTCGCCCTGATGGGCGAAAGCGCGGGTGAAGGCGACTGAATTGGTGATGCGGTAGCATTCCGCCTCGGCGATCACCGCCTGCCCCGGCGTCGCCGGCCGCGCATAGTCGATTCGCAGATCGAGCGTGGCGAAGGGCATGGGATCTTTCAGCATGGTGGCCACCGACATGCCGCAGCAGCCGTCGAGCATGGCGGTCACCGGCCCGCCGGCCAGCACGCCGGTCTCGGGGTTGCCGACGAACTCTTCACGCCATTCCAGTCGCATGGAAGCGAGGCCTCTGGCGACGGCGACGACCTTGAGGCCCAACGCCTTGTTGTGGGGAATGGTGTCGCAAAACCATTCCTGGAACAGGGCCACGCGAGCATCGGCCGCCGACTTCTTTTCAGGGGAATGTTCGTCGTTCATCGGTATGTCCTACAGCCCCATCTGGCGCGCGGCGAGGTCTTTCATGATCTCGACCGACCCGCCGCCGATCGACATCACCTTGGTCTCGCGATAGACCCGCTCGACCTTGGTGCCGCGCAGATAGCCCGCCCCGCCGAAAATCTGCATCGCCTCGTTGGCGCAGAATTCCAGCGTGCCGGTCGCCAGGTTCTTCAGCATGCAGATTTCCGCCACCGGCTTCTCGCCCTGGCTGACCCGCCAGGTCAGCAGCTCGAGCGTGGATTTCACCGCGTTGATGCGCATCGCCATGTCAACCAGGCGGTGGCGCACGACCTGGTTGGCGATCAACGGCTTGCCGAACGTGTGGCGCTCACGGGCATAGGCGATCGCCTCGGTGAGGCAAAGCTTGGCATAGCCGTAAGCGCCGGCCGACATGCCCAAGCGCTCCTGGTTGAAATTGAGCATGATGCCGATGAAGCCCTTGTTCTCGACACCGATCAGATTGTCGACCGGCACGCGGCAATTGTCGAAGAAGAGCTGGGCGGTGTCGGACGCCCACCAGCCCATCTTGCGCAGAGGCACGCGCGCGAAGCCTTCGCGCTCCCGTTCGATCATCAGCAGCGACACGCCACCCGCGCCCGGCCCGCCGGTACGCACCGCCACGGTGAAATAGTCGGCCCGCACGCCCGAGGTGATGAACATCTTCGAGCCGTTGACGACATAGTGATCACCCTCGCGCCGCGCCGTGGTCTTGAGGTTGGCAACGTCGGAGCCGCCCGAAGGCTCGGTGATGGCGAGCGCGCTGATCTTGTCGCCGGCCAGGATCTCCGGCAACAGCTTGCGCTTCATCCATTCCGGACCCAGCGCCGCAATCGGCGGTGCACCGATCGTATGGCTGTTGAGGCTGGCATTGACGCCGCCGCTGCCGTGGCGCGCCATCTCCTCCGACTTGATGACGCCGAAGAAGGGATCGGTCGGCACCCCGCCATACGCCTCCGGGAAACCGAGTTGCATGAGGCCCGCGGCCGACGCCTTCTTGTACAATTCGCGCGGGAAGCCGCCGGCCTCGTCCCACTCGTCGACGAAAGGCGCGATCTCCCTGTCGACGAAACGCCGGACGGTGTCGCGGAAGGCTTCATGCTCGGGACTGTAGAAGGGCGACGGCGGCCCGCCCGTCGGGGCGAATGGCTCGGCGAGCGACATGGAAATCTCCAGACGGAGCGTGCGGAATAGGCACCCTACAACGTCGGGAGCGAAAATCCATTGACTCGCCGGTGGCACACCCGTTTGATGATTGCGCTTCGCGAAACAAGCCAAAACATAAAAAACGCCATGCCGGCATCGGCGGGCAACAGGGTAAGGGAATGCTCGATTTCATCCAGCAGCTGGTAAGCGGGATTGCGCTCGGCTGTGTCTACGGCTTGATCGCCCTGGGCTTTGTGCTGATCTACAAGGCCACCGAAGTCGTCAACTTCGCCCAAGGCGACATGATGATGCTGGGTGGATTCTTCGTCTTCACCTTCATCGGACTGACCGGCAGCTATTGGCTGGGCGCCCTGCTGGCGATCGTCGGCATGGCGCTGTTCGGCATGGTGACCGAACGGCTCGTGGTGCGGCCGATTCTGGGCTACCCGCAATTCTCCATCGTCATGGCCACGATCGGCCTGGGCTATTTCCTGCGCTCCGTCGCCGGTATGATCTGGGGCACCGACGATCTGCAGATCGACACTCCCTTCTCGCCCCACAAGGGCGTGGGCACCGGCAAATGGGAAACCACGCTGCTCGGCGTGCCGTTCGGCTGCGACCGCGAGCGGGCGGTCTGCAATGCCGGTGGCCTGGTACTCGGCCTCGACAAGCTGTCGGTGATCCTGGTCACCGTCCTGCTCTGCGTCGCGCTGTACTTCTTCTTCAACCGCACCCGTCTCGGCACGGCCATGCGCGCCACGTCGGAGAACATGCTGGCGGCCTATTACATGGGCATTCCGGTGAAGACCGTGGTGTCGCTGATCTGGGCGATCAGCGCGGCGGTGGCAGCCTGCGCCGGCATCCTGCTCGCGCCCATCGCCTTCATCCACTCCAATGTCGGCCTGGCGCTCGGCCTGAAAGCCTTTCCGGCTGCCGTGCTGGGCGGCTTCGGCTCGATTCCCGGGGCGCTAGTGGGCGGCGTGATCATCGGCGTGATCGAAAGCATGGCCGGCCGCTACGCCCCGCAGGGCTGGAAGGACGTGGCGCCCTACATTGTCTTGCTGATCGTACTCCTGCTGAAGCCGGAAGGCCTGTTCGGACTGCGGATGCGTAAGAAAGTCTAGCGGTCGGGAGCCGGGTTCATGCGTTTCATCTTCAAGACCGACTACGACCAGGATATCCGCATCCTCAAGCACAGCGGCTATTTGTGGTCCTACGGACTGTTGCTGCTGATCCTGCTCGCCGTGCCCTTCCTGGTCGGCAATTACCTGCAAAGCCAGATCGTGTTCGTCTTCATCTACGCCATCGTGGGCGTTGCGCTGATGATCCTGACCGGCTTCACCGGCCAGGCCTCGCTCGGCCACGCCGCCTTTTTAGCCATCGGCGCCTACACCGCGGGCTTCATGCAGCTCCATGGCGTGCCATTCTTCGTCTATTTCCCGCTGGCCGCCCTGCTCGCCGGCGGGATCGGCGCCCTGGTCGGCTTCCCGGCATTGCGGCTGCATGGGATCTATCTGGTGATCGCCACCATCGCCTTCGCTTCGATCGTCGAAGAGGTGCTGGCGCGCTGGGAGGACGTCACCAACGGCAACGAGGGCATGCGCGTGCGCACCCTCGACCTGTTCGGCCTGCCACTGCCGCGCGACGGCGCCGGCTTCTACTATCTTTGCCTTGCCGTGCTGATCGGCGTCATCCTGATGTCGCTCAACCTCCTGCGCTCGCCCACCGGCCGGGCGTTCGTGGCCATCCGCGACAGCGAGACGGCCGGCAAAAGCATGGGCATCGACCTCGCCGGCTACAAGGTGAAGTCCTTCGCCATCAGCGCCGGCATCACCGGCCTCGCCGGCGCGCTGTTCGCCCACAAGATGACCTTCATCAGCCCGGAGATGTTCACCCTGCTGCTGTCGATCGAATTCATCATGGTGATCATCATCGGCGGCGCCTTCGGACTGCACGGTGCGGTGTTCGGCGCCATCTTCATGGTCATGGTCGATCCGTTCCTGACCGCCCTGAAGGACGATGTGCCGACGACGATCGCCAGCATCGGCCAGTCGCTCGGCATGGCCCAAAGTGCTGCCGACCAGCTTCACGACACGATGTCGAGGATCGGCTCGGCCGCCGGCCTCAAGGGTGCGATCTACGGCCTCATCATCATGATGTTCATCGCCTTCGAGCCCTACGGCCTCTACGGCCGCTGGCTCAAGGTGAAGCTCTTCTTCCAGCTCTTCCCGCTCTACAAGCGCGCCACCTTCAAGCGGCAGAAGACCTACGTGAAATCGGAGCGCAACCGATGAGCTTCTTCCAGGTCGAGGGCCTGTCTTTGCAATTCGGCGGCCTCAAGGCCGTCGACAATGTGAGCTTCGACGTCGCCCGCGGCGAGATCTTCACCATCATCGGCCCCAACGGCGCGGGCAAGACGTCGATCTTCAACCTGATCTCGCGGCTCTATGATCCGACGGCAGGCAAGCTCTTCTTCGAGGGCCGCGACATCACCGACGTGCCGCCGCACCAGATCGCCAGGCTCGGCATCGCCCGCACCTTTCAGAACATCGAGCTGTTCGAGAATGCCACCATGCTGGCCAACCTGCTGGTCGGGCGGCACTGCCACGCCACCACCCACCTGTGGCAGGAGATGCTGTTCCTACCCAAGGTGCGCGCGGCCGAGAAGGCGCATCGCCGCAAGGTCGAGGAGGTGATCGAGTTCCTCGACCTGCAGGCCTATCGCGACAAGCTGATCGCCGGCCTGCCCTACGGGGTGCGCAAGGTCGTCGAGGTGGCGCGCGCGCTGTGCTCGGAGCCCAAGCTCATCCTGCTCGACGAGCCCTCCTCCGGCCTCAACGTCGAGGAGACCGACGACATGTCGTTCTGGATCCGCGACATCAAGAACGAGCTCGGCATCACCGTGCTGATGGTCGAGCACGACATGACCCTTGTGAACCGCGTCTCCGACCGCGTGCTGGCGCTGAACTACGGCAAGGTGCTGGCTTCCGGCACGCCGCCGGAAGTACAGGCGCATCCCGACGTCATCGCCGCCTATCTCGGCGCCTGAGCGGAGCGAACATGAGCGCAGAGCCCATCCTCAAGCTCAGCAACATCGAGAGCTACTACGGCCCGATCATGGCCATCCGCGGCATCAGCCTCGCCGTCTCTCGAGGCCAGATCGTGACGGTGCTGGGCGCCAACGGCGCCGGCAAGACCACCATCCTCAAGACCATCTCCGGCGTGCTCGATCCGCAGAAAGGCAGCGTCGAGCTCGAGGGCAAGCCGATCCAGCGCATCGATCCGGACAAGATCGTGCGGCTGGGGCTCAGCCACGTCCCGGAGGGCCGCGAAGTCTTCCCTTTCCTGACGGTGCGCGAGAATCTGCAGATGGGCGCCTATCTGCGCACCGACCGGGACGGCGTGGCGCAGGACCTCGAGCGGGTGTTCGGCTATTTCCCGCGACTGCGGGAACGTGTCGACCAGCCGGCGGGATCGCTATCGGGCGGCGAGCAACAGATGCTGTCGATCAGCCGCGCGCTGATGAACCGGCCCAAGGTCCTGCTGCTCGACGAGCCCTCGCTCGGCCTGTCGCCGCTGCTGGTCAAGGAGATCTTCGCCATCATCCGGCGCATCAATAGCGAGCAGGGCGTGTCGATCCTGCTGGTCGAGCAGAACGCCAAGATGGCGCTGGAAACGGCGCATTACGGCTACGTGCTGGAGGTTGGCCGCGTGGTGATGGACGACACCTGCGAGCGGCTGATGACCAGCAAGGACATCCAGGAATTCTATCTCGGCGCCAAGGAAGAAAGCGCCCGCGGCGAACGCCGCTGGAAGCGCAAGAAGAACTGGCGCTGAAGCGCCGGACCGGAGGATGCGATGGTGAAGCTGGCGACGCTGACGGTCGCGGAGACCCTGCCCAAGACCTTCGTACTATCTTGCACGACGCGCGGCGATCTGCCGGCGATGCGCGAGAAGCTCTACGGCATCTGGACGCCGATCAGCTGGACTCAGTGGCTCGAGCGCGCCCGGGCCGTCACCTATGCCCTGCATGCCATCGGCTTCCGGCCGGGCGATGTCGGTTCGGTACTGGCCAACACGGTGCCGGAATGGAACTACGCCGATTTCGGCATCCTCTGCGCCGGCGGCGTTTCGTCGGGCATCTACCCCACCGATTCGGCCAAGCAGATCGAGTATCTGCTCAACGACTCGTCGACGACCGTGCTGTTCGTCGAGGACGACGAGCAGCTCGACAAGGCGCTGGAGGTCCGCGGGCGCTGCCCGGCCCTGAAGCAGATCGTGGTCTTCGACATGGAGGGCCTGTCGACCTTCTCCGATCCCATGGTCGTCTCGCTCGAGGCCTTCATGGCCGCCGGACGGGCCTACGCGCAGGGCAAGGAGGCGCTGTTCGACGAGCTCGTGGCATCGCGCACGCCGGACGATCTTGCCATCCTGGTCTACACTTCCGGCACCACAGGGCCGCCCAAGGGCGCCATGCACAGCCACCGCAATGTCGTCTGCACGATGCGCAACTGCATGCATCCCGAGCTGTCGCTCACTTGGTACGAGGGTGACGAAAGGCTGGCCTTCCTGCCGCTCTGCCATGTCGCCGAACGTATTGCCGGCAGCTACTATTCGGTCGCGACCGGCGTATGCAGCAACTTCGCCGAGAGCCCGGAGACCGTCCCGGACAATATCCGCGAGGTTCAGCCCACCCTGTTCGGCGCCGTGCCGCGGGTCTGGGAGAAGTTCTATTCCGGCATCACCATCGCCCTGAAGGACGCCACGCCGATCCAGCAATGGGCCTATCGCCGGGCAATCGAGGCGGGCTTCGCGGTAGCCGACGCGCGCATCGCGCGGCGCGCGCCCTCGGTCTTCGACAAGGCGCGCTTCCAGCTCGCCTATTGGCTGGTGCTGCGCAACATCCGCCGCATGATCGGTCTGGATCGTTGCCGTTGGCTGTTCACCGGCGCCGCACCGATCGCCCCCGAATTGATCCGTTGGTACCTGGCGCTCGGCCTCGACATGTTCGAGGTCTATGGCCAGACGGAGAATTGTGGCCTCGCCACCGCCATGCCGGCCGACGGCATCAAGCTCGGCACGGTCGGCAAGGCGGTGCCCTATGGCGAGATCGGTATCTCACCCGCCGGTGAAATCCTGATCAGGGGCGAGTTCGTCTTCATGGGCTATCTCAACCAGCCGGAAAAGACCGCCGAGACGGTGGACCGCGAGGGCTGGCTGCATACCGGCGATGTCGGCATGATCGACGAGGAGGGCTATCTCAAGATCACCGACCGGATGAAGGACATCATCATCACGGCCGGCGGCAAGAACATCACGCCGTCGGAGATCGAGAACCAGCTCAAGTTCTCGCCCTATATCAGCGACGCCGTCGTGGTCGGCGACAAGCGCGCCTACCTCACCTGCCTGATCATGATCGAGCGCGAGACGGTCGAGAAATACGCCCAGGACCGCGACGTGCCCTTCACCAACTATGCGAGCCTGTGCCGCTCCAAGGACGTCCAGGAGCTGATCTGGACGGAGATCGAACGGGTCAACGCCAACTTCGCCCGGGTCGAGACGATCAAGCGCTTCTTCCTGATCGAACAGCAGCTCACGCCCGAGGACGAGGAGCTGACGCCGACCATGAAGCTGCGGCGCAGCTTCGTGAACAAGAAATATCAGTCCGAAATCGACGCCATGTACCGGGCGGCGACTGCCTGACAACAGTAACGACACTGGAGAGGAAACGAGAGATGACGACGCGTTTTGTAGCCACCGCCCTGCTTGCCACCCTAGGTCTTGCGGCCATGCCGGCGATGGCTCAGGTCAAGGTGACCGACCAGGGCATCACGCCCACGGAGATCGTGCTCGGCACGCATCAGGATCTCAGCGGTCCGATCAAGTCGTGGGGCGTACCGGTTACCAACGGCATGAAGCTGGCGGTCGAGGAGATCAATGCCGCCGGTGGCATCAACGGCCGCAAGCTGAAGCTGGTGGTCGAGGACAGCGGCTACGATCCCAAGCGCGCCGTGCTGGCAAGCCAGAAGCTGATCGAACGAGACAAGATATTCGCCATGCTGGCGCCGATGGGTTCGCCCACCGTGCTGGCGGCGCAGGACATCCTGCTCGAGGCCGGCGTTCCCCAGCTCTTTCCCGTCACCTCGGCCGAATTCACCTACAAAATGAATCCCTCCAAGCCGCAGGACCGGCTGAAATTCAACAACGTGCCGCCCTACACCGAGAGCGTGCGCGCCGGCGCCCGCTTCCTGATGACCGAAAAGGGCATCAAGAAGCCGTGCGTCATCTACCAGGACGATGAATTCGGCAAGAACGTGCTCGACGGCTTCACCCAGGCGGTTGCCGACCTCAAGCTCACCGCCGCCTCGACCACCAGCTACAAGCGCGGTGCTTCGGACTTCAGCTCGCAGGTCGCCAAGATGAAGGCCGATGGCTGCGATTTCGTCACCCTGGGCACGATCGTCCGCGAGACCGTAGGGGTGCTGGGCGAAGGCCGGAAGATCGACTTCTCGCCAATTTATTTCGGCAGCACGGCGGCCAACGTGGTCGAGGTCCCTGCGCTCGGCAAGGAAGTCACCGAGGGTTTCTATGCCGTCGGCGGCATGGAAATTCCCTACCGCGACACTGCCAAGGGCCCGGCCAAGGAGTGGGCCGAGAAATATTTCAAGCTCTACAACATGGAGCCCAACACCCAGTCGGCGCTCGGTTATGACGAGGTCATGACCTTTGCCCACTACGCCAAGCTCGCCGGCAAGGATCTGACCGGCCAGAAATTCCTCGCCGCAATGGAATCGGGCGACGTCTTCCAGGACATCTTCGGCTCGCCGCCGGTGAAATTCTCCAAGACCGATCATCTCTCGGCCACCGTCTTCCTGCTGCAGCAGGTCAAGGACGGCCGCTGGGTCGTTCTGAAGCGCGACCTCGTCAACTGAGGCCGCGCCGCGAAGCCGGAGGGATCGCGCCGCCCCTCCGGTCCTCATAACCGGCGCAAACGGAGGAGGAAACTGCGATGAAATCTACCGCGCTTGTAGCGGCTTTGATGGGCGCAGCGTCGCTGGCCCAGACGAAAGTCACGAACCAGGGCATCACACCCACCGAGATCGTCATCGGCACGCACCAGGATCTCAGCGGCCCGATCAAGACCTGGGGCGTACCGGTCTCCAACGGCATGAAACTGGCGGTCGAGGAGATCAACGCCGCCGGCGGCATCAACGGCCGTAAATTGCGGCTAATCATCGAAGACAGTGCCTACGATCCCAAGAAGGCGGTGCTTGCGTCGCAGAAGCTGGTCGAGAAGGACAAGGTGCTGGCCGTCATCGGCGGCATGGGTTCGGCCCCGGTGATCGCCTCGCAGGATATCCTGTTCGACGCCGGCGTATTCCAGCTCTTCCCGCTCACCGCGGCCGAGTTCACCTACAAGTTCGATCCCGCCAAGCCGCAGGAACGGCTGAAATTCAGCAACCTGCTGCCTTATGTCGAGAGCACCCGTGCGGTGATCAAATACATGGTGGCCTCGAAGAAGCCGCAGAAACCCTGCCTGATGTACCAGGACGACGAGTACGGCAAGAACGTGCTCGACGGCTTCACCCAGCAGTTCGAAGTCGAGAAGATCAAGCCAGTATCGATCACTACCTACAAGCGCGGCGCCTCCGACTTCAGCGCCCAGATCGCCAAGATGAAGGCCGACGGCTGCGACCTCGTCGTGCTCGGCACCATCCTGCGCGAGACCATCGGCGCCATGAGCGAGGCCAAGAAGATCGGCTGGGACGTGACGTTCCTCGGCGCCACCCCGACCAACATTCCCGACACCATCACGCTGGGCAAGGACACGGTCGAGGGCATGTTCGCGGCCGGCGCCTTCGAGACACCCTACGCCGACACCGCCAAGGGCAAGGTCAAGGACTGGGTCGAGGCCTACAAGAAGATGTTCGGCACCGACGCCAACACGCAGTCGGTCATCGGCTACAACGCCATCATGACCTTCGCCCACTACGTGAAGCTGGCCGGCAAGGACCTCACCGGCCAGAAGCTGCTGGATGCCCTGGAATCCGGCGACCCGTTCCTCGACATCTTCAACTCGCCGCCGACCAAATTCTCCAAGACCAACCATCTCGCCAACACCATCACCCAGCTCCAGCAGATCAAGGACGGCCGCTGGGTCGTCATCAAGGAAGGGTTGGCCTTCTAGCCGCTGCCATCGATGGGCTTTGCCCGACCCGGACGCGCGATCGTCCGGGTTTTTCTTTGGTGTGCCGCTGCGGCGCTCGCTATTCTCCCGCACCAAAAGGGGAGGATGTGATGGCCGGACGGATGACGGGCAAGGTGGCCCTGCTGACAGGCGGCGCCTCGGGCCTGGCGCTGGCCTCGGCCAAGCTGATGGTGGCCGAGGGCGCGAAAGTCGTGATCAGCGACCGGCAGAAGGACAAAGGCGCGCAAGCCGCCGCCGAGATCGGCCACGGCACGCTCTTTCTCGAGCACGATGTCACCAGCGAGACACGCTGGGCCGAGGTGGCCGACGAGGTGGTGCGCCGCCACGGCAAGCTCAACGTCCTGCTGAACTCGGCCGGCGTCGCCGCGCCCGACGGCTCGATCGAGGACGTTTCGCTGGCGGATTTCCGCCGCGTGATGGCGATCAACGCCGAAGGGACGTTTCTGGGCTGCAAGAACGCCGTGCGGGTGATGAAGGAGAACAAGGAGCCCTGCTCGATCATCAACATCTCCTCGGTCGCCGGGCTGGTGAGCGGCTGGTCGATGACCGCCTATTCTTCGTCCAAGGCGGCGGTCCGGCTGCTGACCAAGAGCGTGGCCCTGCACTGCGCCCGCGCCGGCTACGACATCCGTTGCAATTCGGTCCATCCGGCCTTCATCGACACACCGATGGTCCAGGAGCTGATCGACTCGAGCGGCGATCGCGACCGCGCGGCCCAGCGCCTCAGGCGGCAAGTGCCTCTCGGCCGCATCGGCGAGCCCAACGACATCGGCTACATGGTGGTCTATCTCGCCTCCGACGAATCCCGCTTCGTGACCGCCGCGGAGATGGTGGTCGACGGCGGCTGCACGGCGATCTGATATGACCCGGGAGCTATCCGGACAGGTGGCAATCGTCACCGGCGGCGCGTCCGGCATCGGCGCCGCCTCGGCAGCCTTGCTGGCGGAAAACGGCGCCACGGTCATCGTGGCCGACACGCAGGAAAGCAAAGGCGCGGGGCGCTTCGTACAGCACGATGTGGCCTCCGAAGCGGCGTGGAAGGCACTCATCGCCGACGTGCTGGCCCGCGAGGGCCGGCTCGACATCATGGTCAACAATGCGGGCATTTCCGGCGGACCCGGCACGATCGAAACGACGACGGTCGAGGAATGGAAGCGCGTTCATGCCGTCAACGCCGACGGCGTGTTCCTGGGCTGCAAATACGCCATCGAAGGCATGAAGCATACCGGCCCGGACAAAGCCCGGTCCAAGGGCTCGATCGTCAACGTCTCGTCGGTCGCCGGACTGATCGGCTCGGCCGGACCCACCGCCTATACCGCCAGCAAGGGCGCGGTGCGGCTCTTGAGCAAGAGCGTGGCTCTGTACTGCGCAGAGAAAAAATATGGCATCCGCTGCAACTCCGTCCACCCGGGCGGCGTCGATACGGCTATCTTCAATCCTCTGTGGCAGATGGTGGGCCGCGAGCAGGGCAAGGCGATGATCGACGCCGTCCATCCCATCGGCCACATGGGAGAGCCGGCCGAGTTGGGCGAGGTCGTTTTGTGGCTCGCCTCCGACCGTTCGAGCTTCGTCACCGGCGCCGAGATCGTGGCCGATGGCGGGATGACGACAGGATTGATGAGAAGGACAGGCTTTGCCGCGCCTTGAAAACAAGACCGTTCTGATCAGCGGCGCCGCCTCCGGCATCGGCGCCGCGACCGCGCGCCAGGTGGTGCAGGAAGGCGGCAGCGCCGTGCTGGCGGATCGTGACGCCGAGGCCGGGAGAGGCCTTGCGGCCGAGCTGGGCGACCGGGCGGTCTTCACGCCCCTCGAAGTCACCGACGAGGCGAGCTGGCAGGCTGCCGTCGCCGCGAGCCTGGAGGCCTTCGGCGCGCTGCACGGGTTGCTCAACGCCGCCGGCGTCGGCGCGCCGAGCGACATCGAAGCCTGCACGATCGAGGAGTGGCGGCGGGTCAACGATGTCAACTCGCTGGGCACCTTCCTCGGCTGCAAATCGGCGATCGACGCGATGCGCCGGTCGGGCGGCGGCTCGATCGTCAATATTTCCTCCGTGCTCGGCTTGCGTGGCGCCGCCCACGCGATGGCCTACAATGCGAGCAAGGGCGCGGTACGCTCCCTCACCAAGAATGTGGCGATGCACTGCGCCCAGACGAAATCGAACATCCGCTGCAATTCGGTGCATCCGGGCTATATCGACACGCCCATGATCGCCCCCCGGCTCGGCGCGACGGTCGGCAACATGAGCGGCCGCCAGTGGCTCGAGGCGCTGCATCCGCTGGGCCGGCTCGGCAAGGCGGAGGAAGTGGCGAGCATGATCGTGTTTTTGCTGTCGGACGAATCGACTTTCTCGACCGGGTCGGAATTCGTCTGCGACGGCGGGCTGACGGCGTGATGGACACCACCCTGCCCCCGATGACCGAAACCGGCGAGACGCTGGCGCGCGACGGCTATGCCTTCGTTCCCGCCGGCCAGATGCGCACCGTGCTGACGCGTGTCGGCCCGCTGACCGACTGGGTGCACTTCGCCGCGAGCTGGAACGATCTCGAGACCGACACCTACATGGCCGACGGTGGCCGCTATCGCCGGCGCCGCCACGCCGTCTATGCGGCAAGCCGCGATGGCGCCATCAAGCGTGGTCCGCATCAGGCCCATTATCAGGGCCGTAACTACAATCACCTCAATGGCGGCATTGCC
>Ga0193752_1001078_pt1 | contig 23785 bp, 21 predicted proteins | sample H1c1metaG_FD_144924 | JGI IMG/M metagenome (GOLD analysis project Ga0193752, IMG submission 144924) | Soil microbial communities from a riparian zone of the East river system, Colorado, United States - H1c1 | ecosystem: Environmental > Terrestrial > Soil > Riparian zone | place: USA: East River...
CGCGACCAGCGACAACTGCGCCGAAGGCGACACCGACTACTGCGACTCTGCGGCCCAGGCCTGCGCGTCGTGCGATGACCTCGCGGATGCTTGCGACGACGAAGGCGCCAGCTGCGACGGCGATACGCTCACCGCGTGTGCCGCGAACGCCGACGGCTGCTTGGTCGAGACCGTGTTCGACTGCACCGCCGGCGACAGCGAGTACTGCGACGCCGACGCGGATCCGCCGGTGTGCGTCGACTGCGCCGAGCTTCCGAACGCGTGCAACGACGAAGGCTTCAGCTGCGACGAGAACACGCTCGTCGAGTGCGCCGAGGACGCCAACGGCTGCTTGATCGCGACCGAGACCGACTGCACCGAGGACGGCGACAACAACACCTGCGACGCCGACGCGGCGACGCCGGTGTGCACGTACGACGAGTGCAGCACCGACGAAGGCGAGCCCAAGGAAAACGTCTGCGTGCTCGACGAGGCGACCTGCTCGGACGACATCTTGGTCAACTGTACTAACGACGCGGACGGCTGCCCGATCGCGACGCAGACCGACTGCGCCACCGACGAAGGCAACAACTTCTGCAATGACGTGCTCGAGCCGGCGCAGTGCGACTTCGATCCGTGCCTCGGCGTCAGCAACTGTCTGACCGCTGGCGTGAGCTGCGACGGCGCGGACGTCATCAACTGCATGGCGAACGGCAACGGCTGCTTGGTGACCACGACCACCGACTGCACCGTCGGCGGCACCGTGCCCGAGACCTGTGACACCAGCGCGACGCCCGACTACTGCACGCCGTGCGCCGACGACGTCGGCTGCGCTGGCGCTGCGGTCGAAGGCACCACCCTGTGCACGGGCAACGTGGCTGGCACCTGCACCGACACCGACGGCGACACTTGCTTGAACCTCGTCGAAGAAGAGTGCGGCGAGGACTTCACTTGCAACGTCGCAAACGGCTGCGTCTACAGCGGCGGTGACACCTGCGTCGAGACCGTGCCCCCGGCACGCGTGCTGGGTCGCGAGACCGGCAGCCTCGGTCCGTTCACGACGGTCGGCATGACCGCGAACGATTTCGGCCCGTACGCCGCCAATGCGTGCCCCGACCAGGGCTTCCAAATCATGGCAAACAGCCCAGACCTGCTGTTCGCGGTCGACGTCCCGGCAGAGAGCGTGATCGAGATCTCGCTCGCGCTCCCGACGCCGAGCGCCTTTACGAGCAACACCTGGCTGTTCTTGCTCGAGGGCTGCGCCGCCAACGCCGAGACGATGTGCAACGCCTACAGCGCGGACGCCGTCGAGTACACGAACGAGACCGACTCAACCGTGCGCGTGTACTTGGTATTCGACGCCAGCACGCCGACCAGCGGCGCCAACATGGGCGTGCTCAGCACGGGCATGTTCGGCCTGGAAGTCGACACCCGGCCGCTCGGCTGTGGTGACGGCGCGCGCGACGGCGACGAAGAATGCGACGACGCCAACGTGTTCGACGACGACGGCTGCTCGCCCACCTGCGAGCTCGAAGAGGGTTACGAGTGCACTGACGCGGAGCCTTCGGTCTGCACGCAACGCCCGGAGGAGAACGTCTGCGGCAACGTGATGTGCGCTCCGCTTCCGGACATCGAGGACGCGATCACCTGCTGCACGGCGCAAGCGCAGTGTGGCATCGCGTACGAGCCGTACTACGGCGCGAGCTGCGTCGTGCGCGAGCCCGCACGCCCGCTCGACGCGAAGTGCCCTGATCAGGCGGCTCGCGGTATCCTCTCGTTCTTCGTGCAGGCGCTCGAAGGCTGCTGCCGTGCAGACAGCAAGTGCGGCCTCGAAATCGCTGCTGGCGCCGGCTGCACCGAGCGCACCGCGGCCTGGGCCGCCTTGGAAGACGGCACGGGCGCCTTCTACTGGGGTCCCACACCGTTCGCCTCGGTCGCCTGCACGCCGTAACAAGCGTCTAAGCGACTGCTAAACGAAAACGCCTGCACCGACCTCCGGTGCAGGCGTTTTGCTTTCTAGATGTCAGCCTTCAGGCGTCGCTGCGACGCGCAAGCGCTCTGCGACGAGTCGTAGATTGGCGTCTGCAGTCCAGAGCTGCACCTTGGAGACGAGCGCCGACGCCACCAAATGCGCGTCGATCCAGCCGATGCCTTCTCCGCGCAGATCGCGAGCAATCACCAGCTCAACGACCTCGCTATGCGCGATGCTGGCTGCATAGGGCAGCTTGTCGTAGCTCTTGAGCAACGCTGATCGACTACGGCTGCGCCCGCTCTCGCCGATTAGAAGCTCGCCGTGCACGAGCTCGTGGGCAGCGACTTCTTGTCGCTCGAGCAAGCCGTCGAGCCGTGACGCGAACGGCTCTCGACCCGCTAGAAATCGAATCCAAACGGAGGTGTCGACTAGAACGGAAGGCATCAAGCCGCACGCCGTTTGGTCCCACGCTTGCTCGGGCTGTGCTTGGCGGACTGCTTGATTGGCTCGCGACGCCGCGGCACATCGTGTGCGTCGGACTCGGAGCCACGCAAAGCCTTCAAGCGCTCGTACGCAGCCTGGCGTACGAGAGCCTCAAGACCGCGGCGCACGACTTCAGTATCGGTCGCGGCTTGAGTCACTGCTTTCGCTTCAGCCAGCAACGCGTCGTCGATATGAAGCGTCTTTTTCATACAGTCAGTATTGCCATACTCGTATGGCAAGTCAAAGCCGGGTCTCCCCGCGACTTCGACTCAGTGGAGCGCCAAAACAAGCGGGTTCTGTTCTCCCGCGAGCGAGCGAACCGTCTCGCGAAACACCGGGTCTGTCGCAACCGAACGCGGGACGACTATGCGCGATGTGCGATCGTCGGTGATGAGCATGCCCCGGAATGGAAAGTAGACGGGGCGAGCTCGCTTGATCTCGGACCAGCTCATCGTTGCGGTTGAGCCATTTGTAAAGCCGTGCTCTGAAATCAGGGCTCTGCGGTTCGTCCAGATCACACTCAGGCCCATAAAAACAGGAGCTGGAAGCACGCTAAATGGATCGAGACGGGATGTGCCGTAAATCGCATGAGCCCCGAATAGCCCGGCCGAAACAAGGGCGATCATCAGCAACAAGGAACCCGCGGCCCAGGTCAAGTCGGCAGCTGAAGAAGTGAATGAGTACAGCTTAGCCAGCCTCGACATATCTGTTGGCGATTGCCTCACTGGGCTTTCGGTGTTCAGCCGATTGCGTAGGCACTCGCGAAAGTCATTGCTTCTAGCCAGCGATGGCAAGACCACGGCGAAGCTTTTTCCGCGAATCACCAGGATGCCGAACGCGTTCCAGCTCGCGATGCGATGAACGGTAGCCCACGTCAAAAGGCGGCCGTAGCGGTTTCGAATTCCCTCACGCGAAATGTGGACCGCTGTCGCGCGGCGCAGAATCGGAATCAACACGAGCAGTGGCGCGAATGCATAGAGGAAGGCGTACGTGTCGTTGGTACGCAGCAAGTAGATGAGGCCCGCCAACATGAATGGCGTGATCAGCATGCCCGCGAGACCAGTGGTGTCCGCAAAGCTTGCTCGAAAGGTGCGCTCGTCGTCGCTCACAGCCCGACCTTGTCTAGGATCGCCGCGCCGAAAACGCGGGCTGCTGTCGCGTTGTTGCTAAACAGTTGCGAGCGTGCGGCGGTCCACGCGTCGGCGTCTGCACCGTAGTACTTACGGATGCGTTCTTTTTTGAAGCCGCCCATTTGCCCCCAGTGGCAGGTGAAGGGGATGGCGCGCGCGTCGAGCTCTTGCCAGATCGCGCGGTACACGCGCACGACGTCGTCGTTGCGGATGCTGGGCAGCTCGATGAAGCAATTCATCGGCGCCTTGTTCATGCCGAGCAACGCCGTGGTCTGCGGGACGAAGCGGGCGGCGACGGCGCCGAGGAACGCGCGGCCGCGGCGGGCCTGCTCGTCGAGCACGCGCAGGATGGTCTTGATCGCGCGCTCGACGTCCTTGTGGTCGACCACGATCTCGGTGCTCGCGCCCGTGCCGCCGGGCAGCGTGGTGGGGCCGAAGACTTCGCCGGGGAACGCGAAGCTGTCTTGGCCGAGCGGCACGTTGTCGTCGCGCAGCTGGGTCAGGATCTGCGTCTGCAGCGCTTGCCGAGAGAGGCCGGCGAGGATCGGGCCGTTGAAGCCTTGGGTGAGCCGCGAGATCAAGCCCATCGTGTCCGAGCTGGTGCGCGGGATGCCGGGCACAGGTGATCGGAAGCGGCCCGTGGGCGCTTCCTTCCACATCAGCGTCGCGAACATCATCTCGCGCTCGCTATCCGGGAACGGGTGGATGATCACGTCGAAGTGATACGGCTTGACGGCGATGTCGGGATGCAGCGCGCTGGTGTCGAGCGTGCGGATCGCGTTCCACATCACGTCGCTCTGGATGCGCGCGCGCACGCGCCGGATCCGGAAGTGATAGAGCGGCGTCGCTTCGACGATCACCCCGAACACCACGCCGAGCGAGCCGAGCGAGACCTGTGCAGCGTGAAACAGCTTGTCGCTCACGACGTTTGCGGTCGGGATGCCGGTGTTCGCTTCGAGCCATGCGGCGAACGCCGGACTGAACGGCGTGCGCGTCTCCGGCTGCACGAGCACCGCGCTGTCCGGGCCGGTGATCAGGTGCAGGCCGAGCACGGTGTCGTGCAGCGCGCCGATGCCGATCGCCGAGCCGTGCGTGCCGGTCGCGATGCAACCGCCGATGCGATGCCCGTTGCCGCCGCCCGACGTCTGCAACGCCAGGCCGTCCTTGCCGAGGCGCTCGTTGATCGAGGCGACGCCGGTGCCGCCTTGGAAGTACACCGGCACGTAGCCGTCCGCGGAGCGCGCCGCGTAGGTCGGGGCCAGCTGATCGGGCGTGAGCTTGTGCCGGTACGTCATCGCCGACGGATCGAGCGCCACTTGATCCGGCTCGATCACGCTCGAGAACGACCATCCGCTGCCCATCACGCGGAGCTTCGCGGGCGGGTTCTGCGTGAAGCAGTGCCGTAAGAGCTCGCGGATGCCATCGGCGTGCTGGCGCAGCACCGTGAGCTCGCGGCCGCCTTTGAGCGAGCACCACAGCCCGATCTTGCGGCCCGAGATCGTGCCCGAGTAGTTGCTCCACGCCGGATGCGAAATCACGCGCGCGTTGGGAAACTTCGGTCGCGGCATGATCAGTTCTCAACCGGTGAGCAGACGACGTGCATCTTCGGTGATGACGAGTCGGCGTCCTCGATCGTGATTTGGCTGAAGCTGCCGTCACAGCCTGCAGGCGCGATGAAGTACGTGGTGCCCGCTTTCTGCTCCGTCGCCGGATTCACCGGCGGGATCAGCGTGCACTTCTCATCTTTGTCGGTCGGCGCGCACTGATACTGGTCGCCGCGCGTGAGCTGATGAAACTTGATCTGCACGTGGCTCGCGCTGCAGGCGCTGAGCAGCACGAACGTGCCGCAACAAAAGGCTGAACGACGCATAGGCCCCCGAGTTTGCGTCGATCTTGCCACGCCGGACTGTTGGGTCGCTCACAATTCCGTGCTGAGCACGAGGTCGATGTTGAGGGCGGCGGGCGGGTAGCTCTGCGGGACGTTCAGGGTGACGTATTCGAGCGCATTTGTGCCGTTTTGAAGCTCGGTTAGGGGCACGTCCAAGACCTGGGCAAAGGCGCCTTGGCTGTTGTGGGATGCGGCGTGCAGCTCGCCGGCGTCGAACATGCGGTCGTGCCAGTCGCGACCGTTGAGGCGGTAGCGGAGCACGTAGCTGGCCTCGTCGCCGTCCGGCAGGTAGTAGCTCGTTTGGGCTATGCGGGCCGAGACCACGCCGGTGAGGTCGACGTCCTCGAAGCTGAGCACGCCGCTCGGGCCATCCATGGCGTCGGCGATCCGATAGCCGATGTTGAGCGTGCCTTCGTGCATCTCGGCTCCGTCGGGGATCTCGTGCTCGCGGAAGTTGGCGAGCACCGGGCCATCGAAGCCGACGTTGTCCCAGCGTGCGACCCAGGCGTCGTAGAACCGCTCGGAGTACGGGCTGTCGCCCTCGCTGTACTTGATCGTCGCGTGGTTGTGCACGGCGATGTTTACGTAGCCGCGCGTGAACGGCAGATCCACGTCGGCGGCGATCATCAGCTGCACGGGTTCGAAGCTCGTGCCGTCCTCGGACCACGGCGAGGCGTACACCTCGATCCGCGATTGCGAGACGTGCACCTCGAAGTGATTGAGGTGGCCTTCCTTCACCGGGATGCAAGTCGCGCCCTCGGGGAAGTCGACGATCGTCTCGACGCGCTCTTCGTACAGCGCGATCATGCGCGCGCCCATCGACATCGCGTCCGGGCAGTTGCGCGCCATGTGCACCTCGAAGCCGTTCTCCGGGACGACGCCGCCTTCGTCGTTGCCGAGAATTGCGTACGACGGAACCGCCATCGGGTCTTCGGTGACCGACACCGCGATCCAACCGAGCAGCGGATTGATCACGTAGCCATCGGCGTCGAACACGATCTTGCCGGTGCGCTCGGCGAAGTCGAACGGCTGGCGGATGCGCAACGAGGTGGCGCCGTAGTTCTGCGCGCCGCATGCGACCAAGAGATGGTTGCTCGCGACTGAGGGTACGGGATCGCAGATCAGCGCATCGTCGCCGGGGAACACTTGCGCTGGCAGATCAGCGCGGCAGCTCGGGATGGTCGCCGGCAGGATGCCGAAGGTGAAGCCGGGCGAGGTGGGCAGCGACGGCTGGACGTGGCCGGCGCTCCACATCCGCGCGTCGAGCTCGCCAGCCCGGCCTTGATTTGCGGAGGGCGCATCGAACGTGTCGCAGAACGCGGCCTGATCGAAGCCGCAGCCCGGCTCACCGACCACCGGCTCCGAGGTCATCACGTCGTCCGGCATGCTCGCGTCGTCGGGCGTGCTCGCGTCGTCCATCGTCGCGGGACTTCCGCCGGTGCCGCTCATGCCGCCCGCGCCACCGCCGCCCGTGCCGCCGGCACCGCTCGCGGGTTGTGAGGGTGCGTCGTCGACCTCACCGCTGCATGCGGCGAGCACGAGGAGACACGCACAAAGAAGAGAACGTTTCATGGTGGCGCTGTCCTGAGCGATGCGTCGGGCCCATCGCCTTCGAGAGCAGCCATGAACGCCACGAGATCGGCGCGGTCGCGCTCGCTCAAGTCGAGCGGCATCAGCTCGTTCACGCCGGGGTAGTTGCCGGGCGGGTCACCGCCGCGGTTGAAGAAAGAGACCACTTGGCTCGCGGTGCGCAGCTGGCCGGTGTGCATGAAGCTCGGGCGCGCGTTCATGCAGCGCAGTGTCGGTGTGCGGAACGCGCCTTCATGTTCGGCGGTCACAGCAGCGGGCAGCTGCTCGCGATCGCCGTCGCTGTGCGCGCCGTTGGTGCTGAGCGGATCCTCGAGCGCTGCGGCGAGCCCTTCCGCCGCGCCGCGATCGTCGTGGTCGATGAACGCCACCGCGACCTGCGCGGGTGACAGACCGACGTTGTGGAACTTGCCGTCGGTCAGGTTCGGGCCGCTGTGACAACTCGCGCACTGGCCGCGCGCCACGAACAGCTGCGCGCCGCGTTGCTCGCTCGCGCTCAGCGCTTCTTGATCGCCGTCGAGCCAAGCATCGAAGCGACTCTCGCCGCAGCGCAGCTGCGTCACGTACGCGGCCATCGCTTTTGCGACATTCACGGTCACCGTGGTCACCGCGTCTTGCGCTTCGGCGTCCATGCCGTCGTAGTCCGCGCCGTCGCCCGGCTTGCCGCGGCACACCAGCTCCGGCCCGGAGCTCGTCGCCTTCTCGATGCAGCCCGCTTCGTCCGGCGCCAGCTGCGGGAAGCGCTCGGCATCGTCCAAGGCCGGCAGCGCGCCGAACACCGCTTCGTACTCGGCTTTGTGTAGGCGATAGATCTGCAACGCGACGAACAAGCGCCCGGAGTTGAATTCCGCGGCGCTCTCCATCACGCCGATCGCTTGATTCCAGAGCGCGTCGCGGCGGCCATCCCAGTTGAACAGCGGCGCGAACGCGACCTCGAGCAGTGTGGGCGTGCGCCGCGAGGTCCATTGTGATGCCAGCGAGATCTGCTTGTGCGGGCTGCGCGTATCGACGAAGCCGCTCGCCGGCACGTGGCAACCCGCGCAGCTTACGCGTCCTGCTTCACCGACGTGGCCGAGCGTCGCCGGGCCGCCGTCGTTGTCGGCTTCGATCAGCGGTCCGGACAGCGAGCCATCGAAGAACAAGCGCTGGCCAAAGCTGCGCGCGGCTGGATCGTCGACCACGCGGTTGCTCGGGTCGACCGGAGGCGGACCGTCGTCGTAGCGCAGCGTCGCGAGATCTGCGAGCTCACGCTCCGTAAAGTCGGGCGGCAGATCAGGCAACGCTGCATCTGCGCCAGCGTCGTCGGGTGTGCTCGCGTCGTCCTCAATCGCTGCCGCGTCGGGCGCAGCGTCGCTCTCATCCGCCGCGCATGCACCGAGCAAGCACAGCACCGCGCACGCGCCGATGCGCGCGCGTGCGCGCAACCTGCTCACTGCCCGCCACCGTACCAACGCTCTGCGCACGGCATGCGCTCTTCGTCCCACGCTGGCTCATCGACATCGAGATCGATGCCGAGGTCATCCATGTGCCGATCGAAGTGGCAGAGGCTGTTGCGCTGCAGGTACTGGTGCCCGGAGTCTTCCGGCACGACCGACTCATCGATGCCGCAGTGGTACAGCACCCCGCGGAACGCGACGTTCACGTCGCCTGCAGGCATGCGGCCATCCGGCAGCACCGCGCAGGCCGCGGGCTCGTCGTCGATGAACACGTACACCTTCTTGGTCGACGCATACACGTCGAACTGCACCGGCCGATCGAAGCCCGCGATCGAGCCGAGCACCGGTACGGGCAGCCACGGCTCTTCCCACTCTTCTTCGTAGTTGCCGGCGTGGTCGCCGTAGATGTTCGCTTGCGGGCATTGCGATGACACGCCCCAGCCGCGGCCGTCGCAGAACTGCACCTGCAGCTCGTGATAACCGCCGAACGGCTGCACGATGATCGTGCGCTCCGGTCCAGGCGGCAGCATGTCCCACGGGAACGGTCCGAGCCGCGAGTGCAGCGGCACGCTGTCGAGCGGCTGGATGTCGCCCGGGTTCAACAGATCCGTCGTGGTGATCATGACCTGCGGATAGCGACGGCCCGTGGACGGGATCTCCGTGGTCATGCGCACGTGCATGAAGCGGTCGGCCTCGATCACCGGAGCGATCTCCTTCGAGACCATGCTCATGTTGCAGCTCGAGCCGAAGTCGGCGTAGCCCACGACGAACTGGCCGAGCATCGGGCCGAGGGTGAGGTTCGGGCTGCAGCCGGAGAAGTCGATCGCCCACTTGTCATTGCGATACACGAACATGCCGTTGTTGCCGGACTCGAGCTGCAGCGGTTCCCACGCCTCGCCGACGTCGAAGCCCTCGAACCAATCGAAGTCGGGCTTGGCCTCGGGCGTGACGTCGACGAACGCGCGCGCGATCGCCTTGGGGCGGTTCGCCGGGTCGTGCTGGCCGTTGATGTACACCTCGCCGGTGTCGAGCCGCGCTTGGTCGAGCGTGATCGACGGCTCGTTGAAGTCGTCGGCCGGCGCTTCGTGCGCGCCGATATAACCGTTCGGGAACGGGCAGCCCTGATCGAGCGCTTCGATCACGAGCGTGGTCTGCTCGGTGAGGCCCGGCCAGCTCAAGCTCCACAGCGGCGCGTTGCCTTGATTGAGCACGCGCTCGTAGCGCGCGTCGCCCGCGGCGAGCACGTCGAACGTGTTGTTGCCGTTGTACAGCACGCGGTGCAGCTCCACGCTGCCCGCAGCTTCGTCGCGCAACACGTTGAAGCGCTCGCCAAAGTCGGCGACCTGCGCCGGGTCGTCCATCTCGCGGAAGTCGTGTTCTTCGCCTTCGGTAAAGAACACCGTCGGCTGGCCGTTCCACTGCTCTTGGTAGAGCTTGCGGTACACGGGCTTATCGCCGTCGTCGGCGATGTAGAACGCGATGCCGTCGTCGCGGTAGCCGAGCGCGTACAAGCGGTTGCGCTCTTCTTCGCCGGCGACGTATTCGGCGCGGCTCGCTTCGTCGAAGATCGGTACGACCCAGTCGGCGTTCTGGAAGCCGCCGGCGCCGTTCGGATCGGCCATGCGATACACCGCGGTGCGGCCTTCACCTGGAGTTAGGAACACGTAGCCGAGCACGGAGTCTTCCTCCTTGCGCTCGTAGTTCATGATCGTGTTCGCGGCGCCGCTCAGCGACGCATCGGCGAGCGCCGCGGGGTCTTGTGCGCGGGTGCGGAACGGTCGATCGCCGGCGCAGCGGTAGATCGCGTCACGCACCGTGACCTGACCGTCGTTGCCCACCGTGACGTCGCCCTCTTCCGGCGCGATGTAGATGCGGTAGTCGCGCGCATCGTCGACCGGCTCGAAGTCGATCACGACGTTGTCGCCGCTCTGGCGCAAGCGGATGTTGTGGATCGGCGGCGCGTCGGGTAGCGAGCCGTTGTTCGTGCCGCCGGTGATGATGTCGTCGTCGTCCGGCGGCATGACGTCACCGTCGCCGTCGCCGATGACATCTCCATCGCCGTCACCGTCGCCATCGCCGTCCCCGCCGCCTCCGCCGGCATCGGGCTCGGGCGCTTCGATCGCGACCACGCGCGAGTCCGATCCGCATGCCCCGCCGAGCAGCGCCAGGCAGATACAGAGCAAGCCCCATTCCCAACCCATGCGCATCACCGGTCCCACGGTCCGTTGTATCGCCATGTCCGTACCGGTGTCTCGAGCGTGCAAAGCGGACCAGGCGCGGCACGCGTTTTTACGGCGTCGCACCGAGTGTGATGACGGCGCCAGGCTGCACCCGCCAGGGTGTCGCCAGATGTTTCAGGGTGCCGTCCTGTTGCACGTCGTAGTGGGCCGCCGTCCACGGCACGTCGATCAGCGCGCTCAGCGCGAGGTACAGCGAGCGGCTCAGCGCCAGCTCATACCTCAGCTCGGCGCGCGAGGTCGGTGTCAGCTCGGTGCTCGCGCGCGCCAGCATCAGCTCGGAGTCGGCGGTGCGCTCGGGGGAGAGCTGCTCGATGTCGACGCCGGTCGATAAGCCGAAGAACAGGCCGAGGTCACTGCCGACGTCGACACCGATGCGCAGCGGGACCGCGAGCACGCTCGCGTCGACGCCTTCGGCCTCGAGCTGTTGCGGCAGCGCGAGCTCGGCGCTCAACCGGCCGCCGATCCGCAGCCAGCCCGCGGTGCGAAAGCGCGCGCCGGCTTCGAGGCCGAGGCCGATCCGCGCGCCGAGATCAGCGCCCGTCCATTGCCCGAGCGCGCGCACACCGAGCAGCATGTTCCATCGCCGTTCGGGCTCGCGCGGCGCAGCTTGTTTTGGCTGCTCCACCGGTACGCTCGGCGGCGGCGCAGGGGCAGGCTGGGTTTGCGCTTCGGTAGCCAGCGCCAGCTCCGCGCGCGCTTCGTCGCGCGTCACGCCTTCGCTCGAGCTCATCAATGCCACCGTCGACGTCTCGACGACGCGCGCGATCAGCTCGCGCCCGACCTCATCGAGGCCGGCGCGTAGCGTCAGCTCGCGCAGCAAAAACCGCCGGCCGTGCGGCCCGCGAAAGTACAGCTGCGCGCGGTGCCGATCCCGCACCGACACGAACGCGAAGCTGCGCTCGTCCGCCGAGCTTTCGTCGAGCCACACCTCCGGCTCGAACCGCTCCCGGCTCTCCACCTGCGCCTCGACGTTCTGCCGCAGCAACAGCTCCGCGATCACCGCGCTCAGCTCCGCGTTGTCCCGCGCCTCCCCGATCAACACCACCACCACAGGCGCCTGCGCCACCGCGGTCGCCCCCCACAGACCAACCAGCAGCATAAGAACCCAACGCATGCGTAAGCTCACGAAATAGGGGACGGTTCTCGGAACTTCAGGAATCCGAATAACTGAAATTCCGAGAACCGTCCCCTATTCCAGCGCGGACAGGCGTTGCTTGGCTTGGGTGGCGTAGACGCTGCTCGGGTAGGTCGCGAGCAGGCGCTGCCAGGCTTGCCGCTCTTCGTTCGAGCGCTGCATGACGCCGAGCGCCTGCGCTTGGCCGACCAGGGCCTCTTCCGCGAGCTGGCCGCCGCCCGCCGCGAGGTAGCGTTTAAACTCGCGCTCCGCGCCGCGTGCATCGCCCGACGCCAGCAGCAGCTTGCCGAGCGACACGCGGGCGAGGCCCGCTTCATCCGAGCTCGGATGCTTCTCGATCAGCTGCGCATACGTGCGCCGCGCGTGCGCGAGGTCACCGCCGCGGCGCGCCGCGTTGGCCCCGCTAAACAACGCCGCAGCGTCGGTCGAATCGTCGGCTCCGGAGCTCTTGCGCGCGCGCGGCTCGGGCGCGCTCGGCGCGTAATCCTCGACGCGGATCTGCGGGATCTGCTCCGGCTCTTGCTGCACCTCGGCCTGCGAAGTCGCCGGCGCCTTCGCACGCTTCTTCGCGCGCGCCTTGGGCTTCGCCTCTGCGACCGTTTCGCTCGGCTCGCTGGCCTTGCTCGGGAACGGCCACTCGACCGCGCCGCTCCACAACGCTGCCGCAAATCCGCTCGCGAACACCACCGACAGCAGCGCCGCCGCGGCGATCGCCCAGCGCGTGCTTGCCCCGTGCCCGCTGCGCTCGCGCTCCGCCAATCGCGGCGCGATGCTCTGCGCGCGCGTGCGCGAGGTCATCTCCGCCACGCGCGCCAGCGCCGCATCCGCAGAGCGCGCGATCAACGCGTCATCGCCGCCTTGCACCGCGCTCGCGCGATCGACCTCCATGCCCACGCGGTACAGCGCCGCAAGATCCGGGCTCTCGGCGAGCGCGCGCACCAGCGTCTCGTGCTCGGTGCGCGACAGCATGCCGCGCCGAGCGCGCGCGATCAGATCCTCGGGATCGAAGCTATCGTCGCGGTGCGCGCTCATCGTCCACCCTCGATCAGCTCGAGCAACGCTCGCTGGGTGTGGGCCGTCTCGCGCAGCTTGGCGAGCGCCGCCCGCAGCCGGCTGCGCACCGTGTTCGGCGGCACTGCGATCGTCTCGGCGGTCTCATCGACCGTGTAGCCGAGCAGCGTGTGCAGCGCGAGCACCTCCGCTTGCACCGCCGGCAGCTCGCCGAGCAGCTCGCGCAGCGCTTGCCGGCAGCTCGCAGCGTCCATCGCGTCTGCGGGCGAGCGATCGTCGCGTGCGAGCTCTTGCAGATCCGTCGGGTCGGCGTTCGGCGTGTGCCGCGTGCGATAGCCGGAGCGGCGCCGTGCGTTGAGCGCGGTCTGCACCGCGATCCGGCATGCGAAGTGGAGGGTCGTGCACTCGCCGCGAAAGCCGACGAGCGCGAGGTGCAGCGAGACCATCGCCTCCTGGAGCGTGTCCTCGACGTCAGGATGCTGGCCGCCGAGCACACCGCGCACCACACGCAGCAGCGACGGACCCACCGCGACGAGTAACGTCCGCTGCGCTTCGCGGTCACCGGCCGCCGCCGCTGCGGCGAGTGGACCGAGCGGGTCCTCGGCCCGGCCGATGCGCTGCGCTCCGGGCTCGGACGTGAGCGTTTCCGAGGGGTTAGCTCGCTCCGCCCCCGCCCCGCCTTTGAGCAACCGCAGCATCTACCCACTTGTACCGCGGCCCCGGAAAACGGACCACGAACGCAATAACTGAAGTTCCGAGAACCGTCCCCTAAGTCCCTCGCACGATGCCCGCGCGTTATCGCACGCGCGAGCGGCCTCGAACGACTATCTCAAACGCCGCCGTCGTCGTCGCCCGGCTCGTCGTCTTCGTCGCACTCCCAGCCGTCGTCGTTGCACTCGCACTCGTTGCCGCCGCGGCCTTCGCCGTACTCGCATTCGATGCCGACGAGCGGGCACGCCGTCTCGGACGCGGGTGCTTCCGCGGGGCAATCGGTCTCAGGGTTCCAACAAACCCAAGTGTCGGAATCGTTGAGGCAGTCGCAGAGGTTGGCACCGAACTCGCAGTCGCCGCGGCCCGGCATGCAGGTCTCGCCGTTCGCGGGCTGAGCCGTCGGGCACATCTGCTGGTTCATCATGCCGAAGCCACCCGCGCCGCCGTCACCACCGGTGCCGCCGTTGCTGCCGCCTGTGCCGCCGCCGCTCGTGCCGCCTGCGCCGCCGGTGTTGATGCCGCCCGAGCCGCCCGAGCCGCCGATGCCGCTCGCCCCGCCGCTGCCGCCCGAGCCGCCGCTCGCGCCGCTGCCCGCTGCGCTGCCGCCGGCGCCAGCGATTTCATGGGCATCGTCACCGCCGCAAGACGCGACCGTTCCCAGGGTCAGCGCTGCCAGGATTAGCGTGAGGCTCAAGGATTTGTTCGTCATGCCCTCACCAGTTCCCGAAGCCCGCCGCCGCGGCTCACAGCCGGGTGAGCGGCAGCTCTACGCCTAAGCTGAGCAGTGCAAATGGCCGGCCCCAGCTCGCGATATCGCGATCCTCGAAGCGCACTACGACCGCTGGCGCCGCAAAGCCGATCAGCGCGCGCAAGCAGGCGCGCACGCTTGCGCCGAGCTCGAGCTGAAGCGAGCCGTGCAGGAACGGCGCCGCGCTCGTCTTGAGCACGTCGTCGCCTTCGAACGGCGCGCTCGCGCTGCCGCTCATTTGAGTGAGCACGCTGGCGATGCCGGCGCCGCCGCTCAGCTGCCACGGTCGCGTCCGCAGCTGCGCATCGATCGCCGCGCCCAACAGCCAGGTCGCGACGTGCGCGCTGCCTTCCACGGCTTCGAGATCCTCGCGCCACAGCGGCACGAACGCGAAGCCGGCCATCGATACGAGCGATGACAGCTGCGCGCGCGCGCCGAGCAACCCGCCCAGCTGCGGACCGAGCTCGCTCGGGCTCAGCACGATCGCGGGTGCGAGCTCGAGCCAGAGCTGCGGCGTGATCGGTGCAGGCTCGTCGGGCTCCGGCACGTCGGTCTCCGCCGCGGGCTGCGCTGTGGAAGCCACCGGCTCGGGTTTCTGCGCTGCACGCGCGCTCGGCGCAGGCGCGAGCGTGAGCGAGCGAGCGCGCAGCGTCTCCACCGCGCGCAGCGCCAGCACCTCATCCTCGTGCGTTTCCCCGTCCGGCACCGTGACCAGATCGATCGTGCCTTGCGCATCGCTCGCTACGCTGCGGCTCCACACCTCGACGCTCGCCGGCTCACTGCGCACGCGCATGACCGCGCTCGCGCCATACTCGGCTGCGATCTGCTCCAGCGCCGCGCGCGCCGTGCCGGGGCCTGCGTCGATCTCCACGATCTCGAACGCGCTGCCGGCGAGCTCGGTGCGCACCCGCGTCACGATCGACGCGTCGCGCGCCGTGCGCACGATCACGAGCGTTCCGGTGGTTGATGCGCTCTGCGCGCTCTGTGCGATGGCCGTCTGCTCGAGCAAGCTCGCGCACAGCAGCCACACCAACGCGACCAGTGGACGGCTCAGCGCTCGGCTTCGTCGATCAGCCCGCGCGCCAGCGTGGCATGCGGTCCGCTCGGGTAGCTCGCAAGGTATTCGGCGGCGAGCTTGCGCGCTCGATCGCGGTCGCCGGCCTCCAAGCTCGCCTCGATCAACCGGCCTCGCGCTTCGCGCGCCAGCGGGCCCCGAGGTTGCTCCTTTAGATAGATGCCGAACCACTGAGCTGCCTTTTCGTGCGCATGCCGCTTGTCGAACTCGAGCCGCCCCAACGCGAACGCCGCCAGCGCTGCGCGTGCTGTGCCTGCAAAGCGGCGCCGTATCAAGAGCAACGCGTCCTCTTCGGTCGAGACCTCGCCGACGTGGCGTGCGGTCTCGGCGAGCAGGGCGAGATCTTCGGCGCCGGTGTGCTCGAGACTCGCGGTGCGGGCGATCGCCAGCGCTTCGTCGTGTTTGCCTTGTGCGGCGAGAGTGCGCCAGTCGCGGTTCTCGGGTGGCTTGGCGCGGGGCGCGTGCGTGCGCGCGGTGGGTTGCGGATCGGGTTCGGGAGCGGAGAGCGAAGGGGCGGGCACGGGTACGGGCACGGGTACGGGTACGGGTACGGGGGCCGTGGCTTGAGGCTCCGATAGATCGTGGACGTTGAGGCGGCGGAGCTTGCAGGAGGCGTCGACGGCTTGGCCGACGCGCAGCAGATACTCGCTGCCGAACACGCAGCCCGAGAGCGCGACTTTGCCGTGCGTGAGCTCGAGCGCAAACGCGTCGGCCTCCGGATCCCAGCGCACGCCGAAGCGTGTGCCGATCACGCGCACCGCGAACGGGCCCACGCTGAGCCGCCATGATGCGTTCGGTCGCGGCGTCACCGCCACTTGAGCGTGGCCGCTCTCGAGCAGCAGGTGCGCACCGTGCGCGTCGACGTCGATCACACGCATACGGGTGCGCGGGCTCATGTCGATGCGCGTGCCGTCGGAGAACGTCAGGCTCAGCGGCTGACCGCTCGCCGGCGCTTCCACCCATGCGCCCACGCCCACAGGCTCGCGCGCGGCACCGAGGTGCGCGACGAGCGCGTTCGGCTCCGGCGCTCGGAACCACAGCACGGCAGCGGCTGCTGCGGCGAGCACCGCGGTTCCGGCCGCGGCGTAGATCCTCGGCCGCAACGTTTGCGGCGCTCGCTCCAGCGCCGCGAAACGCTTGCGCGCTTCGGCGCGGCCGGTCGAGCGCGCGCGCAGCGCATCTTGCTCGCGCGCGAGCTGCTCACCGAGGCGCTCGAGGTCGCTCATCGCTCCGCCCCTTTCGCCAGCCACTCAGCGAGCTCCGGCTGGTCGGCGGCCAGCGCCTTGAATGTGCTCTCGGCGCGCGTGAGCCGCCGCTTGATCGTCGCGAGCGAGACGCTGCACGCCTCGGCCACCGCGGTCAGCTCCATGCCGTCGACGAAGCGCAGCGCAAACGCGACGCGCTCATCGGCTGGCAGCTGACCGAGCACCTGATAGGTGCAGCGCAGCGCCGCGCTCACCTCGAGCGGCGTAGCGGGCGCTTCGCGCTCCGGCATGTCGCTCGGCGCAAACAGCTGAATGAAGCGCCAGCGTTGCTTGCGCAGGATGTGCTTGCGCGCCTTGTTGACGGTGATGCCGCGCAGCCATCCGGGCAGCGCGAGCGGATCGCGCAGCTGCCCGATCGAGCCGAGCGCGACCACGAACACGTCGTGCAGCAGATCCACCGTGTCGGGGTCGGGCCCGAGGATGCGATACAGAATGCGCTCTACGTCGTTCGAGTACCGATCGAACAACGCCTTGCGCGCCTCGGCCCGGCCGGCCTGCAGCGCGCCGACCAGCGCGACATCCGACTCCGGAATCGGCAGCTCGATCACCTGGCTCGACGCCGGGCGTGATGCCAAAGCCGGTCGGGAGCGCTGCATCGGAGGCCGCATGTGTACCACTCAGTTCTCGGGGCACGCTGCCACGGCTCACGAACGGCTAATCCGCTGCGAAATCGACGGTCCAGCGGTCTTCGTAGCGACCGATGCCGATGTGGGTGTGCCGGCGCGTGCCGACGTTCATGCAATCGTCCCCATCGTCGTCGAGCAGTTGCTGGAGCGCGCGCCCAGGCTCGCGCTCGCCGATCACCAGCGACTCGTCCCAATCCTCGACATCGAAGCCGGCGGCAAACATCCGTTCGCCCGGCCGGTCACCATCGGGGTTGGTGCGGCCGATGAAGTCGCGCTGCACCATGTCGAGGCTGTGCAAGCGCGCCGAGCAGCGCAGCGCTTCCGAGCTGCGCAGCGGCGCCAGGTCGTCGATCTCGCGCTCGCCGCAGCGGATCGAGCGTCCGCGCAGTGCGTTGATCGCGGCGAGCAACCCGGCTTCGTCGTCGGCGTAGCTCTCGGGCCAATCGAACGTAGCTTCGCAATGCTCCTGGTCGAGCTCGTTGCGATCGCGTTCGTCGAAGCCGCCATCTTCGTCGGTCGCAGCGTCGTCTTGATCGAGCGCTCCGAGCCGAATCGGTACGCCGATGCCGTCGCTGCACGCGACGCACGCCACGCTCAGCGTCGTCAGAATCATCGATCGCAGCTCGCGCACCACGGCGCATGAATACCCGTGCGACCGCCCCGGGGCAATCCCGGCACACGTCTTGCTCTTTCTTTGGAAAGGACTTCAACCACGAGCAGATTCTCATGAAGATCGTCGTCATCGGCGCCACAGGTAACCTCGGCACCAGCACTTTGCGCGCGCTATCGCGCGAGCCAGCGATGCCCGATGTCGTCGCAATTGCGCGACGCAAAGCCGAGATCGTGGTGCCACGCACCACTTTCGTTCAGGCCGACATCACTCAAGACGATCTCGTCCCACTTTTGCACGGGGCGGACGCGGTGATTCACCTCGCTTGGCTGCTCCAGCCGGCTCGCGAGCGTGAGCGCTTGCATCACGTGAACATCGAGGGCAGCCGCCGGGTGTTCGAGGCGGCCGCAACCGCGAAGGTCCCGGCGCTGATCTACGCGTCATCCGTCGGCGTGTACTCGCCCGGTCCCAAGCATCGCTTCGTGGACGAGTCCTGGCCGATCGATGGCATCGCTAGCTCGCTCTACTCGCAGCAAAAGGTGTCCGTCGAGCGCTACCTCGATCGCTTCGAGCTGCAGCATCCGGACATGCGCGTGGTCAGGCTGCGACCGGCGCTGGTGTTCAAGCGCGTCGCGGCGTCCGAGATCCGCCGCTTGTTCATTGGCCCGCTCGTGCCCCGCTTCTTGTTCGCGAAGAGCCGCTTGCGCCTGGTGCCGGACGTCGATCGCTTGCGCTTTCAATGCGTGCACTCGCACGACGTCGGCCGCGCGTTCGCGCTCGCTGCGTTGAACGACGTGCGCGGCGCGTTCAACATCGCGACCGACCCGGTGCTCGATCCCGAGTTGCTCGCGGACATCCTGCATGCGCGCCGCGTTCGGATGAGCGAAGGCGCGCTGCGCCAAGCCGTCGCGACCGCCTACAAGCTGCATCTCACGCCGACCGACCCGGGTTGGGTGGACCTCGGCCTCGAATCCCCGCTGATGGACACCGAACGCGCCCGCACGGTGCTGCACTGGTCACCCCGCCGCGACGCCCCGGAAGCTCTACTCGACCTCCTCGAAGGTCTGCGCACCGGCTCTGGCTTAGCGACCGCGCCGCTCCACAGCTGATCAGTGCCAATGATCGACGTACAGAGACAAAGTCACGCTGTATAGATCGCGGGCGTTTACGCCTTCGACGTCGTCGGTGCTGAAGGAGCCGTGCTCGCCGAGGTCGTGCATCGTTACGAAGCTCACGCGATGGAAGTGGCGCTCGCGATGCTCGGAAGGCACGAACAGATGAAGGAGTAGCCGGCGGCGATACGAACCGTCGGGCCGCGGGACCAGCGACGATGGCCGGCCCCAGCTCGCCGTGAACATGATCGCGTCGCCGTCGACGCGGACCAGAGCGGTCCGGCGCTCAGACGCTTCCCACTTCCGCGCGTCAATGAACGGCGTCGCACTCATAGGCTGCGACTATATCGATGGTCGCGATGCCAATGGCAGTTCCGGGGCAATAATGGCTGCCACATCGTTGCCTTCTTGCGCATGCGATGTGGCACGCCGCGATGCATCGGATTGCCGGGCGCGCCAAAACAGCGCATTTTTGCGAGAATCCGCCACTTTCGGCGGTTCGCGACCCGCAGCCCGACTGGGCATCTTTGTGTAGAGTCCGCGCCCTATGCGGATGTCGTCGACTTCATCGGTTCATTTGGCACGCCTCGGTTTTGTGCTCGCCCTGGCTCTTTCGGTGGGCTGCAGCGACAGCAAAGTGACGGACAACGAGGGTGACGCTGACGTGGCGGCAGGATCGGGCGGCGGCGGCGCAGGCGGGACGAGCGGCGCGGGCGGGATGAGCGGCGCAGGCGGGATGAATGGCGATGCCGCCATGGACGCCGGCGATCAAGACGACGCTGCGATCGACGGCTCGACGGACGCTGCGACCGAGGATGCCGGAGACGCCGGCGATCTCACCGACAGCGGTGATCCCAACGATGCCGGTCGCGATGCCGGCGATGCTGCCGAGCCAGAAGGCTGCACGCCGTTTTCCGAAGCGCCCTGCGAAGGCAACGAAGTCGGCCCATGCACCGCTGGCACGCACACTTGTCTTGAAGACGGCAGCGGTTACGGCGCCTGCGAGGGCGTGGTGCTGCCCGCGCCTGCGCAGTGCGGCGGCGACGACTTCGATTGCAACGGTACGCCGGACGGTGAGCAGGACGTCGACCAGGACGGCGATGGCTTCACGCGCTGCGTCTCCGATTGCTGCGATCGCGAGTCGGACTGCGCCGCTCCGGCGCTGATCAATCCGGGCGCCTACGACTACGCCGGCGACACGATCGACAACGATTGCAGCGGCACCGCGGACGACGCCACGACGTCCTGCGACGACGCGCTGACCAGCGATTCGATCGACGCGATGGATCACGCGCGCGCGCTCGAGCTGTGCCAGACCACGACGACATCGCCGCCCGCGGTGGACCGCGTCTGGGGCGTGTTGTCCGCGAGCTTCACTCGCGCCAACGGCGCGAGCGCACCGGTCGCAGCGCAGCGCTCGATCCGCCCGGACTTCGGCGCGATCGGCGTGCAGCACGGCACGAGCATGCTCGTGTTGTCGACCGGCATCGCAGCCGCGCCGGGCGACACGAATCCGAGCTTCGTCACGCCTTCGCTCGGGACGGACCATACGACCACGAGCGCCGCCCCGGCCGACTGGCTAGGCGCCAATGAAAGCGAGATTCCTGCTTCACCCGGCTGCCCGCAGGTGGCGACCACGACCGTGCACGATCCGATCATGCTCACCTTGCAGGTGCGCGTGCCGACCAATGCGCGCGCGTTCACGGTCGATGGCTACTTCCTGAGCTCCGACTATCCGGAGTGGGTGTGCAGCACGTTCACCGACTACTTCGTCGCGCTGCTCTCCTCGAGTCATAACGGCACGCCCGCAAATCCCAGCGATCGCAACATCGCAGCGTACTTCGGCGCGGCCAGCGTCACGCCGATCAGCGCGAGCCTCGCGCGTGGCACGGGTCTCTTCCAGCAGTGCATCGACGGCGCGACCGGCTGCGGTCCAGGCGCCATCGCCGGCACCACCGACGGCTGCGTCGGGACCGCTGAGCTCGCCAACACCGGCTTCGACGCCGCCAACACGAACCTGTGTACGGCCGAGAGCATCGTCGGCGGCGGCACCGGCTGGTTGACCTTCGGCGGCAACGTCGTCCCGGGCGAGAGCGCGTACCTGCGCTTCGCCATCTGGGACAACACGGACGGCATCGAGGACTCGCACATCCTGCTCGACAACTTCCGCTGGCTCGCCGATCCGATCACGCCCGGCCTTCAAATCGAGTGATCGCGTTGATCTGCAACTAGCTTCGGCGTTCGACGACAACGACCAGCTCTTCGCCCGCTTCTACTGCAACTGATGCGTTAAGCGCGCGGGACGAGCGAGCGTGCGAGCCAGATGGCGGCGAGCAACGCCGCCGCCACTGCGGCTTGGCAAGCGCCGACCGGTAGGCTCAAGAAGAACGCGACGACGTAGCCGCCGGCGCCGGCCAAGGCGCCGAGGGCGCTCGCGGTCAGCAACACCCAGCGCAACCGACCGAACGCGAGCAGGCCTGCCGTCGCCGGCAACACGGCGAACGCGAATACGGGCAGCACGCCCAACGCGCGCGTCGCGACGGACACCACCAACGCGATGCACACCCAGCTCGCCAGATCCAGCAGCCGCACCGGCAGCCGCTGCACGCGCGCGCCTTCAGGATCGAACAGCGCAAACGCGATGCCCCGATGCGCGATACCGTGAAAGAGCAGCGCGCCGAAGGACACAGCCAGAACGGCGTATAGATCTTCGCTGCGCACCAGCACTGCGGTGCCGAACAGGATCGAGGAGATGTCGTGTGCCTCTTGACTGATCCGATCGCCGAGCATCACCGACGAGGACCACGCCGCGATATAGGCCACGCCCAGCACGGCCTCGCGCGATACCGGCAAGCGCTCGAGCGGCAGCGAAAACACCAGCGTGAACAAGAGCGCCATGCCGATCGCAGAGATCACCGGCGAGACGCCAAGCCCGAGATGAATCTGCACGAAGAACGCGAGCGCCACGCCCATGCCGGCCGCTTGGCTGACCGCGGCGGTGATGAACACCATCCGGCGCAGCACGACGAACACGCCCAGGTAGCCGAGCGCGAGCCCCGCGACCAGGCCGCAGACGATCGGATCGCGGTAGATCCCGAGCTGCCAGCCTTCTACGAGCTCGGCCCAAGTCGCAACGCTGTGAGGCATTTGGTGCTCAGTGCGCTTCGCAGACGTCGTCTGCTTGGGGGTAGTTGCGGTGAAACACAGCGTGGTCGAGCACCTCTTTGGTTTCGCCGATCAGTACGGTCTCGCACGCGCTGTCGAGCAGCACGACGCGGTCGGCGAATTCGCGGATCGAGCCCAGATAGTGGCTGACGACCAGCACGCTCGTGCCGCGCTCCTTACGCAGCGCGTCGATCGCGACCAGCGCCTCGCGCTCCGCGACCGCGTCCATCGCGCTGGTCGGCTCGTCGAGCAACGCGAGCTCGGGATCCGATGCATACAACCGCGCGAGCAGCACGCGCTGCTTTTGGCCTTCGGAGAGCGCGCGGTACGGCCGACTCGCAAACGCGGTCGCGCCGACGCGCTCCAGCGCCGCCGGCACCGCAGCGGGCTCGCCCCAGCGCGGCCGCGTAAACGACGCGCCGCGCTCGCAACCCATCGCGACCACGTCGCGCGCGAGCAACGGATACAGCGGATCGAGCTGCGCCCGTTGCGCCACGTACGAGAGCCGCAAGCCGGGTCGCATGGTGACGCTCCCCGATACCGGCGCGAGTAAGCCGAGCACGGTGCGAAACCACGTGCTCTTGCCGGTACCGTTGCGTCCGACTACCGCGATCAGCTCGCCTTCGCGAATTGCCAAATCAAAAGGTGGTGCGATCGCGCGGCCCGCGTGCCCAACCCGCAACTGCTGGCAGGCAAGGAGAGCAGACTGTTGGCTCGCCATGCTCATCTGGTCCGAACCATAAACGCAATGCGATTGCATTGACAACTACATCGCTAAAGTAGCAGGGTTCCGCCCTGCCTATGTTTCGGCCTATCGCCAGATCCGTGAGCTCCGCGGCAGTGGTCGTCGTTTTGTTTGCCGTGGCAGTGAGCTCCGCGGCAGCGCAATCCACACCGACGACCACTGCGCCAGCTGCGAGCCCCAACGCCGGCGTTCAATCGTTCGTTCCAGACCTGTCGTTCATCGCCGACTTTGCGCTCGCGTATTTCTCGGAGCACGAGAACCTGCAGACTGGCGGCCACGATCCGGTGAAGAACGGCTTCAACCTGCAGCAGCTCGAGCTGTCGATCGGCGCTGCGGTCGATCCCTACTTCCGCTTCGACGCCAACATCGTTTTCGGTCAGGAGGGTGTGGAGATCGAAGAGGCGTATGCGACCACGCTTGCGCTACCGGAGCACCTTCAGCTTCGCGCCGGCCAGCTCATCACTCGCTTCGGCCGCATCAACACGATTCATCCACACGCGTGGGACTTCGTCGACCAACCGTTCGCGCTCGGTCGTGTGTTCGGCGGAGAAGGCAATCGAGGCTTGGGCACGGAGCTCAGCTGGCTGTCGCCGCTGCCGTGGTACGTCGAGCTCGTCGGTTCGGTCACCGATGCGAGCGGCGAGGGCACGGCGCGCAGCTTCTACGGCGCCGACGACCTGGGCGTGCACAGCCCGTTCGATCTGCAATACACCGCGGGGCTTAAACAGTTCTTTCCGCTCGGCGACGATTGGTCGCTCGCGTGGGGCCTGTCGGGCGCGTCCGGCCCGAACCCGCTCGGCCGCGACAATCGCAGCGAGGTCTACGGTACCGACCTCTATCTCAAGTGGCGCCCGATCTCGTTTCAGA
>Ga0193752_1001079_pt1 | contig 23783 bp, 20 predicted proteins | sample H1c1metaG_FD_144924 | JGI IMG/M metagenome (GOLD analysis project Ga0193752, IMG submission 144924) | Soil microbial communities from a riparian zone of the East river system, Colorado, United States - H1c1 | ecosystem: Environmental > Terrestrial > Soil > Riparian zone | place: USA: East River...
CATAAAGTTTCCTTTCCAGCCCGCCCTCGCTGCTTATACTCATCGAGCCACGCATCCAGGTCAACCAAATCAAAAACTGACCGCCGACCGAACTTGACAGGCTTGGGGCCGATCTCGTCGAACAGGGTTATGCCTATTCCCAGATAATTAGCCGCCTGTTCTTTCGTCAGGCAACGAACCGCAGGCAAGGGCAGGGCTGGTTCGCTCATTTTTTCTTGGCCTTTTTGTCGGGTAAACGGTGCGGATTGAACCCATCGGAGGCTTTGCGGTAATCTACCGCTGCTTCGTCTGTAATTCGCTCCCGTTCATCGCCGGGTAGCTCATCGAGGTTGTAGCCCGTGCCGTATTCCCGAACCTTCAGCTGCACTTTCTCGCGGATGTAAGGTGAGAAATTAAGGCCTGTTCGATAGGCTTGATCCTCATGAAAAGTCACTAGCCGTTCCCGGAATAGCTTTAGGCCGTAATCCAGATCAGTGATGCCTTCTTTAGCCATCCACGAAACGACCGGACGAAGGCCCGCATTGAAAAGCCACTCATCGCTGGGGGCTTCGTTCTTAGCGTAGCTTCGCAGCAGGGGACCGCCGCTGGTCTCCCAGTCAATCGAAGCTAATGCCGCCCACAACGGATGCACCGGCCAGCGGCTGCGCGTCTTGTCATCGGCATTGGGCAAGGTGAGCTTTAGCCATTGCGTTATGGCGTATGACCAGATGCCACCCAAGTTCTCAATAACGAGATCGAAGTCCTTCAGACCGAGCTGCGACAATGTTTCGCGTTTAAGTTGGAACTCGAGTCGCCACACATGGGCTTTGCCATCCCAGCCTGCTTGTGTCCACAGACCTTTGAGATAGTCTTTGTGACTGACCTTGAGTTCAAGCGTCTTGTCATACAGCCGAGCTGCTATCGCACCACCGAGGCCGATAGCCCAGCCTGTGAAAACACCGTCTACAGAGTAAGAGCTGATTGCCGAAGCACGCGTCACCCATGCTGTGCGATCCCAGCCTTCTAGATCGACAGTGGTAACGAAATCGACAAACATATCGATGCGTCCTACCTTGGCATTGTCTTCAAGCGTGCCGAGCATCCCCGCAAGCTCGTAGGTCTCAGCCTCGATATCTTCAACCTCGCGAGCGGCTAACACCCCGCTGGATACTTTTACGTAAGCAAGAGGCAGCGCTTTGCTCGCCGACTTGGGCAGTTGAATGCGATAGGCGTAGTTTTCCAGAATGTAGGGAAATAGCCCCGCCCCTTTATCCCTAACTTGGAAAAGATGTTCTCCGACGTGGTATTGCGCTAACCCCACCTCCATCGGGTTATGCGATTGGGCCTTTTCTTTGAGCTTCTTAAGCTCGGTTTCGATCTTGATATCGAGGTTGCCTTTGTAGGACAGGTAAAGGCTATCGACACCCCACCGCAAGGGCTGAAAGACAAAGCTCCCATCCTGATTGCTGTTATAGGACACTGTGTTACTGGGCGTCGTGTCCAACCCCAACCCGCCCGCGCCGGCGGGCTGCGGCTGCGCCGCAGCACCCCCGCCGCAAACGGCCCCTGCTCCCACCTCTGCATTACGAGCGACCCATCCAGTGACGCCCGGTGTTTCTTGTTGATCCTGCTTTGACATGTTGATCTCCAACGATTCAGTAAGCGGCAGGGTGGGATTACCCCTCCCTGAACCGCTGGAGATGGATTAGATATTCACATGTCGTCGGATTCGACCACCTGAAAATGCGATTTCAGATGGTTGAAATCTTCCGTGAATCCTGAATGTGTTTACGAAGGTTTTTGAGGGCGCTCGCGCTGTTCGGATACAGCCTTGTGTGGATGAACAACCGCTCCAATTGGTTGTCCGAAAAATCTTCAAATCCCATTCCTCGCAGAATGGCAATGGAGTATCGCAAGTCCTGTATCGCCGCCATGTGTTTCTTGGTCGGGCCTTTGATGGCGCTTCGAAGGCGAATAAAAAAATCCTTATCACCACTCAATTCTGCTCTGGACAGTCGATCCGCGAACGTTTGACAAAGGAGCACAGTTTTATCAATCCGGATTGCCTTGAAAAACGACTCCTCGTCACCCTTACGCACTTCCTCCACCAAGGCACCCATCGATTTGTGATAGAGCATGATGCTCAAAATGTTGCGCTGCAATACGACAAGGAGCCAGACGAGATGTTTCTTATCTATGATTTTCTGGTTTGCGTCGTACCATTGGTCAAGCACGCCGTCCTTCATAAGCCAGTTCAAGACTTCTTCTTGTGGATCATCCGTTTTGGCGACCTCTAGGATTGGCTTATGAAGCCCGAGGATCACACACAGCGCGGCTAACTGCTCAAGGAAAGGGCTTCCATAGATTTCGCCCCACGAATGATCGTCCGGCCCCAGTATTTCAGCCAATCGCTCCCGATTCGACCGAACCAGTTCCGGTAATTCTTTCATTTGACCGCGAATTTCCGGGAGCTCCCGGACGATGCGGTCGAACTGGTCATGGGTGAGTTTTCCGTATTCTTTTGTTCTCATGCCATTGAATTACACTTAGCGCTTCAGAATGAGGATCAACCATCCCAAAAGCCATGTTAACAAAGAACACACAAGTCATTGAGACCGATAAACGCGTCGATAGCGATATTGGCGAAGTATCGTTTACAAACCATTTATTTGAGAGGTTAGCTGCAAAGTCAAAGACTTTTTCCCGAGTTGACTTTAGCCACTCTACTTTCGATGCGTGCTACCTTCGAAAATGCGTGTTTGATTCATGCGACTTTACAGGGTGTCGATTTATAGGAACTAATCTTGTAGGGTCAACTTTCAGCGGCTGTAGGTTTGATTATGCAACATTTGAGAGGACTCATATTGAGAACGAAATTCTAGATACGGAATGCCCTGCTTATGAAAATCTAAAAATGAGATTTGCTCGATCACTTCGGGTGAACTATCAGCAGCTTGGCGATACAGTTTCCGCGAACAAGGCGATAGGGGTAGAGCTGGCGGCCACCGAATTGCACTTGTATAACGTTTGGCAATCAAATTCCTCTTATTACCGCAAGAAATATAAAGGCATTATCCGAATCCGCGCTTGGTTTCAATGGCTAAACTTTAAAATACTGGACTATGTGTGGGGAAATGGAGAAAGCACTACAAAACTCGCGCGGACTTTAATTTTCTTATTTGCGGTAATGACCGCTATTGATGTAATCCAGTACCGGGACGTGTCTCTGGTCTCAAGTTATTTTTCCGCATTCGTAGAGGCCCCTCAAATTTTCTTGGGTGCTTCTGTCCCGCTGCACTACCCGAAGTTCTACCTCACGCTTATTATTCTATTGCGATTAATCGCCTTCGGATTTCTAATGGCAATAATCGTCAAGCGGTTTAACCGTCGGTAGCTATGCACATTTATGCATTTGGCTCAGTTTGTCGTGGAGATGTTACGAATGAATCTGATATTGATTTGTTGGCGCTTGTTCGCGGCCAAGATTCTCGTTTCAACCCGGATAAATTTTCTATTTACACCTACCAGAAGATTGATGAACTTTGGCGATCGGGTAATCCTTTCGCTTGGCATTTGACGCTCGAAAGCAAGTTGCTACACTCCACTGATGGCGTGGATTATCTTCACGAGCTTGGCCGCCCGAATCCTTACATATCAGGCTTCGCGGATTGTTCAAGATTCCGGATATTAGTATCAGAGGCGCGGGCCTCACTAAAGAATCGCTCGCGTACCGTTGTGTTTGATTTCTCCACGATCTTTTTGGGCATAAGGAACTTTGCGACCTGCTTTTCCCTTGCAATGTGTGAAACCCCCATATTTTCGAGAGATTCTGCACTAAGGCTTGGGGGCTACAGTGTTCCAATCGATAGCGCTTGCTACGAGATTTTGCAGCGCGCGCGACTCTTAAGTTCGCGTGGGATTGGTGAGAATCTAAATTCCGAAAACGTTCAATCTGTAATTGATAAGATGAATGTTATTGATGATTGGATGGATAAACTCTTGGATATGGTGAAAAATAATGGACGAATTCAACAATAGAATGAACACTCAGCGCCTTGTTCTGGAGGCTGTAAACAAAAAAAATTACAGCGAGGAGCTTTTTGGGCTGTCAAGCCCAGCGATCGCACGTTGGATCGAAAAAAATCACTTGCAATCGAACTCGCGCATGGTTGAGCTTGTATTTGCAGTATCGAAAAAGCTGCTATTTATTGCGACCAAGAGTCAAGAACAAGTCTCATCGGAATATCAAAAAATGTCCCTCGAAATATCGATGATATTGGAAGCTATCTCATTAGAGGTCGATTAAAGCGCGTCGATTCGGGGTGGTCTCCATAGCCTTCTGTTAACCATACGTAACCTTATTCTTGCGACACATGATTTCGAGTAACCGCGTAAAAGAACGCATTGGAATTAATACGGTCTCGCGCTTAGTCGAGGTTGCGTGGCAAAGCGGCTGGCAAGAGTACGCCGCTTCAAACGACGACGCTATCGATGGGGTCATTTTGATGCGAAAAGGAACTGCGCATCCAACTGACACAGGGGGGTTGGTTTATGTGCAGGTTAAATGCGGAGGCAATGGCTATAGGCGTGATCAGAAGCAATATCCAGATCACATCGGCGTGATGTTAGGCGCAGAATATATAGATTCCCATCGTCCACGCTGGCAACGGGTTCCCGGCCCAGCGGTACTTGTGTTTGTTGATGATTCGCGCGACCCGATGAACCCGCCCGCTTGGTGGGTCAATCTTAAAGAGGGAGCGGCTTATTCCCCCACAAATACCGGAATGGTCTTGATCCCTAAGACACAGCGATTTGGACACCATAGCAAAGGGGAGTTCCACAGATTGTGTGGGGCTGCAAGGCATGACCGACTTCTGGAGACTTTCACACTAAGTCGCAATGAATCCTTAGTTCCCACACTTGGAAAGAACGAGTCCTTACGGAACGATGCTTGGGCCTTCTACAAGGCATGGAGAGCGGATGCATCTACTTGTAAAAATTCTGCTCTAGGCAACATACTGGTAAATCGCATTGGTTGGAAACACATGACTAGACGCGACCGATTACCGGAGCGGATTGTTCAGTCGTGGACGCTCCTTGGAGCCGCAAAGAAGATCGTGATGAGTTCACGGAATGTGTTCAATCTCGGACACGCGACGACAGTGACTTACGACGACCGCAACTCACATACAGTGGATTATTTGGGTTTGCGAGCAATGATTGTGTTTTCGCATCGCCATCATTCTGTTGTTCAAGTCGTGCTAAAGCGAAGTCGACTTGTCTGCCCCATCCGTGTTCAAGACGAACGGCAGAAGATATGGTTCTACTCAGTGTACGAGTTGAGGCGTGGAACTCAACCGGTTTAGAAGAAGTGCGCAGCCGCCTTACCACGGCCGGAATAGACTTGAGCGAAAACTCGGTTGAGAAGTCCGATACGCCATTACTCTTCAATGGCAATGGGGCTAGCTGCGCAGACTAAATGTAACGAACTGCTGCCTCGCAAGCAAGCATCTGCGACGCCTCGCATTACGCCAGATCAACGCCTCTCGTTCTTTAGCCGTAGGAAAAACGTAGAACTCTCAGCGAATCTCAGCAATGCCTTACGAGTGAGGGCGGGCAGTAAACACAGTTAAATCAAGGCTTAAGAACAACTGAAAATCCGTGTGTCGGTGGTTCAATTCCGCCCTTGCCACCAACAAATCAATGACTTACTGAATCCTTATTCGGCAACCCGAGATGTCAGCAAGGTCGGCTGCACTTGCAGAACCTCGTGCTATTTCATCCGGATAGCGAGTTTGAGGTTTCTTGCGGTGGTCACGAAGGCACCCTGCTGGACGGCGTAAAGGTGATCCTTGTGATAATGCAGTGGGAATGCCGTAATTAATTGCCTAGTGCCACATTTTCCGTCATCGGCTAACACACGTGTCGGCCTCGCACATGAAATAGACTGATAGACGTTGTGTGGGAAGCGGCAGCAATACGCTTGTTTTACTTGTTGTATCCGAACTCCGTTACAAACGGGGCAAGCGTTTGTTCAATAGATGCGTAATGTGGCTGGTATCGTCGCCAACGTTCGAGCGAGGACGAATACAGCGGTTGGGCAACTTGATTGCGGCTGGGGCTGGCAATGAATTTTTGGGCTGCACGCTCATGGAATTTCGTCAGTGCAGGATCCCAAGACAAGCCAAGAAACGATAGGATGCTGGAGAAGGTCGGTTCGAATTGACTGACCGCATCCTCATAGCGGATTTCAATCCATGGCAGCGTCAGCAGCTCGCGGATGTGCATCCACCACTGCATGACCAAAACGTAAAAATTAGCTGTTGTGGCCCAGTTATGCAAGTGAATAGTCGCGGGTGTGGGCACCATGAGCTGCATGAAACAGCTCAGGCAAACGTCCCGTGGATCGCGCATCATGAAAATAATTTTGGCATCGGGAAAAATGAAATTGATCAGACCGGCATCAACTGTGTTCATGGTAAATTTATCGATGAACACCGGACGCTCCACATCGATGCCAAAACGTCCGCGCGCTTGCGACCAGTAAAGGTTGCGCAAGCGAGATATGTCCGCTTTTTCAAGCCGTCCGAGTTTGTCGGCCAGTTTGCCGGGCGTGGGATCGATACGCTGCAGCTCGCGCTGCACTTCGAACAGCAAACTGGATTCGTCAGCTACAAAGACATCAGGATGGGTATCAAGCACGGCTTGTGTCAGTGTGGTTCCCGCGCGGTAAAATCCAATGAGAAAGGTCGGGGCAGCGCGAACATCATCGAATGTCGTTCCCGACCATCGGTCCAGCAAGGCGCGATCAAAGGTTTCCCGGTTGGCGGCAATCATGGCAGGCAACAACCCCGGGTTTAGGCGCTGAAATTCGGGCACGGAACGGGAAAGCGCCCCCGCAGTTTCGAGGCTCGAAAAGGCACTCTCATAGTCGCCCAGCGCGTCAAGTGTTCGCGCCAACTCCTTGTTCGCCCGAAAAGCCTGAAGCGGTGTAAGCGGCTGTTTCAACAGCGCTTCGAGATGATTTTTTGCGTCCGTAAACTTGTGGCCGTCTGCCTCCAGGCTAGCTTGCAGGACGGTGAGCATGGGGTCGTTCGGGATGAGCGCAATCGCCGAGTTGCAGGCGGCTAGCGCGTCACTCGCTTGGTTGAGTTGGCCCAGGCAAACCGCCAATAGCTGTTGGACTCGCCCATTTCTGGGTTCAGCCTCGGCAGCGCGACGACAAAGTGACAGCGCCGACGAAACATCACTCCATTGCTGCAACTGCATGATGATCTCGATAACCTTTGCAAATTCCCCCGGTAACCGTTGCTCGAGCATCGTCTCTCCAGCCTGAAGCAGCCGCGCAGTTCCCTCAAGCCTTTCTCCGACAGCACACAGAGCTTGGCCAAGCCACGCCAATGCCTTGCAGTCCGACGGGTTCTCATCAACAGCTTTTCGAAACCATTGAACGGCTTCAACCGGATTGCGTGCCTTGGCGGCTGCGATACCGCGCTGCAGATGATCACTCATGATCGATTTTTCCACATATTTTTGATCCAGGGAAAACGAAAGCAAAGCGTAGTTTACCGCAACGTCAAGCTTGTGAATCCGCAACGTTTACGAGCGAGAAATAAATCCTGATCTCACTAGTTCGGCGACGATCTGCTTAGTGGCCTGTTGCACTGTGACCGCGTTGGTGTTTATGAAAGATTAAGCCACACCTTTCAGCATGGCGATGCAGACCTTCATGTGGCGCGCGGCCCTGCCGCGATGCGCTTCGCATGAGCGCCTGCCCCGCTTACGCCATCGTGTTCCGTAGGATTGCCCTATTTAGCGGCTCCACGGCATGGCGGATAGCAGTTAAGGCGTCCAGGGTTAAAATACTGCTTACGACCATCCACACTATCTTCATACTATAGCCCAGTTGCAAATAGTCCATTTCTGTCGCATAGGTGTTATTTTTGTGGAAAAAAACAGGGCTGCAAAGCAAACAATTGTTGCTTCACTTCGTTTACGGAATTGCGATACAAGGTCTTGCCCACGGAGCTTATGTGGGTAGGTAATTTCAAAATGTCTAAGAATTTATCCGTCAGGTTGATCGCCCCGTCAGCCTGGCCACGAATTTACTTTCGTAGGAAACCTCGAATGCGTGAGTCGGAGTCCATTGCAATTATCCGCGAGGCCATCGCGAGTACCAGCAACCCAGTCATGCTGTATTCCATGGGCAAGGATTCCACCGTGTTACTGCATTTAGCAAGAAAGGCCTTTTACCCAGCACCATTGCCGTTTCCGTTGCTGCACGTAGACACCACCTGGAAATTCCGTGACATGTATGTCCAGCGTGACATTGTCGCTGGCGAGAGGGGCACCCGCCTCATCGTGCACGTCAATCGCGAGGGACTGGCCGCGGGGGTGGGACCAGTAACACATGGCTCCAGTTACCACACCCAGATTATGAAAACCCAGGCTTTAAAGCAGGCGCTGGATGCACATGGGTTTGACATGGTGCTGGGCGGTGCCCGCCGCGACGAAGAAAAATCTCGCTCCAAGGAACGGGTGTTCAGCTTTCGCGGTCACGGCCATCGCTGGGACCCCAAAGCGCAGCGCCCGGAGTTGTGGAATGTCTATAACACGCGCATTAGGAAGGGCGAGAGTCTGCGTGTGTTTCCGCTATCCGACTGGACGGAGCTCGATATCTGGCAATACATCCACCAGGAGCAGTTAACGGTAGTGCCTTTGTATTTCGCCCGTCCGCGGCCCGTGGTGCGCCGCAACGGCCAGTGGATCATGGTAGACGATGATCGACTGCCACTGGAACCTGGCGAACAGCTACAACTGAAAAAAGTGCGCTTTCGCAGTCTGGGCTGCTATCCTCTGTCAGCCGCAGTCGAAAGCGAGGCGGACACGCTTGAGGCTGTCATAGGCGAGCTACTGGACACTCGTGTTTCCGAACGTGAAGGGCGCCTGATTGACGCCGACCAGCCGGGCTCGATGGAACAGAAAAAGCAGGAAGGTTATTTCTGATGGACGCGCGGAATTTCGCTGAACGCCTGGCGCGCGAAGCCACCACAGACACCCTGCGCTTCATTACCTGCGGCAGTGTCGATGACGGTAAATCCACATTGATTGGCCGTTTGCTGCACGAATTGAACGGTATCTACGACGATCAGTATGTCGCACTGCAAGCAGATTCGCTTCAATTTGGCACCCAAGGCGATGCCGTAGATTTCGCGCTGCTGTGTGATGGCTTACAGGCAGAGCGCGAACAGGGGATTACCATCGACGTGGCCTATCGTTACTTCGCCACTGCGCGCCGCCGCTACATCGTGGCCGACACGCCGGGACATGAGCAATACACGAGCAATATGGCAACCGGAGCGTCGACAGCCACACTGGCAGTACTGCTCGTAGACGCCACCAAGGGCGTGCTCATGCAAACTCGCCGCCACAGCCGCATCATCGCACTAATGGGCATAAGCCATGTGGTCTTGGCGGTGAACAAAATGGATTTGGTGGGATACGCGCAATCGGTGTTCGATAGCATCGTAAGCGACTACCAGCAGTTTGCCGCAAACTTTGGCTTTGCCAGCATTCAGTCTATTCCGCTATCCGCACTCAAGGGAGACCATCTACTGTCGCGTAGTGAGCACATGCCATGGTATCAAGGCCCCTCGCTGCTCGACTATCTGGATATGATCGACACCGTAAACATATCAGCCGGCGATGCATTTCGCATGCCAGTTCAGTGGGTCAATCGCCCATATGCAGCATTCCGCGGCTATTGCGGCACCATAGCGTCCGGGCAACTGCGCCCGGGATTACGGGTGCGTGTGATGCCATCAGCGGTGGAAACTCAGGTGCGCGAAATTTATAAGGGCAATCAGTCTAGTTATGAGTGTGGCGCTGGCGACGCAATAACCGTCACCTTGATGGACGAGGTGGATGTCAGCCGCGGCGACGTCATCGTCGCAGCGGACAATCTCCCCGAGGTTGCCGACCAGTTCGAAGCTCGCCTGATCTGGATGGGTGAGCAGTCGCTGTTGCCCGGACGCTCCTATTTGATGAAGCTACACACCCGAGAAGTGTCGGCCGTGGTGACCGAAATCAAATATCGCGAGGACGTCAACACCGGCGCGCGGCTAGCGGCAAAGTCTCTCTCGATGAACGACATTGCGACCGTTACGCTTTCAACCAATCAGCCGGTCGTGTTTGAACCTTATACCGCCAATCGCGAACTTGGCAGCTTTATATTGATCGACCGACTCAACTTCGCGACCGTAGGCGGCGGCATGATCAGTTTCGCGCTGCGTCGCGCCGCCAACGTGCGCTGGCAAGCGCTGGACGTCGATCAGGCCGCACGGGCGGCGCTGATGCAGCAGCGTCCGCGATGCATCTGGTTCACCGGTCTTTCAGGCGCAGGCAAATCCACTATCGCGAATCTGTTGGAAAAACGTTTGCACGCCAGTGGCAGACACACCTATGTACTCGACGGCGATAATGTGCGGCATGGTCTCAATCGCGATTTAGGCTTTACCGAGGCGGCTCGGGTGGAAAATATACGCCGCGTGGCCGAGGTGGCGCGCCTGATGGTGGACGCCGGGTTGATAGTGCTGGTGTCGTTTATCTCGCCCTATCGGGTGGAACGGCGCATGGCGCGCGAATTGTTCGCAGTGGGGGAATTTATTGAGGCTTTCGTCGATACACCGTTGGCCGAATGCGAGCGGCGAGATGTCAAGGGTTTATATGCCAAGGCACGGCGCGGAGAGTTGAAGAATTTCACCGGCATTGACAGCATTTACGAAGTGCCGGAGGCACCGGACATACACTTGCACCCTGACTCGGTATCTGCCGAGGATTGCGTGCACGAACTGCTGTCTCGAATAGGGTAATACCTGAAACGTGACGCGAATCAACCGCGATTAGAGCAGACACATGAAAATATGTCCTGCCCGTTTTACACCGACAACGCCCGACTACTCCCGCAGTTGCTGGAGCAATTTCAGCGCATCTTCGTGATTCGCAAATTTTGCGTTTATAGACAGCGCACGCTCAAGGTGCCCACGTGCCTTGGATTTATCGCCCAATTTGATCGATCCTTGTGCAAGATGGTAATGGATTTCAGCCATATTCGGCGCAGCCTTGGCCGCTTTTTCCAGCAATTCCATGCCCCGCTTGGTGTTACCCGCTTCGATTAATTGACTGCCCAAGGTATCGCCAACAGTAGGATTGTCCGGCGCCAATTTATAAGCGCGCTCGGCCGTCTCCATTGCACGTGGATCCTTTACTTGGGAATAGGCCCACGCCAGATTATTCAGCACCAAAACACTATCAGGCTGCTTTTGCTGCAGCCATTCGTAATGCACGATAGCCTCCTTGAAACCGGTACGTTTCAAAGCCACTTCGGCCGCATACAGTCGGATTGCCTCATCGTCTGGCGATTCTTTCAGCCACTGCGCAAGCCGTGCGTCTCCTTCCTGCGATTTACCTGCCGACACGTACGCTCCATGCAATTTGATCAGACCTGTAGAATTCTTACTCATGTTCTGCGCCGTCTCGTACGCCTTAACGGCTTGAGGAAATTTCTTCTCGGCCATTAAGACATCGCCCTCAAGCAGAAATCCTGCTGGAACCTTGGGTGCAAGCTTCTGGACGCGCTGTGCAAACGCCATCGCTTCCGGAAAACGCTTGGCCCGCAGGTGAAGCGGCACCAAAGCAACGAGTGCCTCTGCAAAATCAGGCTTTAGGGACAGTGCCTGCTTAAGTGACTCCTCTGCCGCTCCATAATCGCCCGTCCCCGCTTGTGCGCCAGCCAGTTTATAAAGTGCAATGGGAGACTTCGGCTGCAACTTGACCAGCTTGCGATAGGTTACCAGCGCCTGCTCCTTCTGGCCGGCACTCATCTGAGTTGATCCCAATAGATCCAGAAACTGTGGATTCTCCGGACTGGCGGCTTGAGCTTGCTCTGCAACTTCAAGCGCCTTTTTTGAATTCCCCGTTCGGAAGTACACCTGCGCCAGCATGAACAATGGCTGAGTCGACTGCGGATTCGCTTTGCGAACGCGCTCGAGCCAGTCCACTTGTTCTTGTTGAGTGGCGCCCAGCGCGGGACCCATTTCAGCCAGCGCGAGCAATGCCTGCACATTGGATTTATCTTTATCGAGCATCGCCTCGAAACGCGCCCGGGCCCCTTTAGGGTTCTTTTCCTTTATGTCCAGCTCAGCGAGATTCTTGGCCGCCGCTAGAAACTTGGGCTGTAATTCAAGGGCGCGCTCAAAATTCTTGCGCGCATTGGGAACATCTTTTTTCGCCAGAAAGATTACGGCCTTCAGGTTCAAAGTCGCCGGATTGTTGGGTTGTTTCTTTTCCAAGGACTCGATCACGGTTAATGCCCGATCAAAATTCCCTTGCCGTAAATGGGATACGGCCAACACCATGTCCGTTTGGTAATTGGTCGAATCCATGCCAACGGCAGACTCGAGATCAGCGAATGCCCGCTCCGTATCTCCCGACGCCATGCGGCTTATGCCGAGCTTGGATCGGGCAAGCGCATTCTTGGGATCACGCTTCGCCGCCTTATCGAAATACTCGGCCGCTTTGCTGAACTCGCCGTTCTGAAGGTGCAGCTCCCCCGCAAGCGACATCAGCTGGACATCTTCCGGCGCCTGCTTTAAACCCGGCTGCAATACTTCCAACGCGCGCTGTACTTGACCGCTGCGCGCCAACGCTGAAACCATAAGTCTTCGCGCGTAAACACTGCCCGGTACCCGTTCCAACACGCTACCCAGGTGAACCTGCGCCTGCTCAAATGAGCCCAGCTCTGTTGCTATGGCTCCTGCAAGCACTATGCTGGGCATAAAATTCGGCGTCGCCTTAAGTACCTGTTGAATGGCCTCGTTCGCTGCCTTGTAGTCTCCCTTTCGAAGGTCGACCATTGCCTGAAAGTGCAGCGCCATGACCTGTCCCGGAGCAAGCGAACGCACTTCCGCGATAAGCTTACGCGCCTCATCCAACTTGTTGTCGGCAATGTAAATCGACGCGATCATCAGACGGGCGGCGACATTGTTAGGATCAATTTCGAGCGCTTTCTGGTTGGCCGCCAGCATGCCAGCCGGGTCTCCGCCGAATCGCGCAAGGTCACCTTTCAACAGCCATGCATCCACATGCTTTGGGGCGCTGGCTATAGCACGCTGTACCAATCGCGCCGACTCATCCTGCTTGCCCTCTGCCAATGCAAGCCGCGCCAATTCATACAGCGCATCTGCGAATTCAGGCTGTTTGACGAGCGCCTGATCCAGTAACGCTCGCGCCTTACCCACCTGCTTGAGCCCCACTAGTGCACGTGCACGCAGCGTAAGGGTCTCGGCTTGCGTGCCGGCGGCGGCCTGTTCATCTAGCGGGAATTGATCAAGGACCTTTTGAAACTCACCCGTCCTCAGCAGCGATTTGCCAAGAATAGGCACAACCTTGCTACGATCGTAGCCCAGTTCAAGCGCGCGGCGCAGTTCCTGCTCTGCCAATCGATAATCACCACTGTCATGGTAGATCACGCCCAAAAGATAACGAGCCTCGGCGTGACTGCTATCTTTTTGCAGGACGTTCTTCAGTTCTATGATCGCGGACTTATAGTCATTCTTTTCACGATGCGCTTGGGCTTTTGTAATCGTCCCTTGAAGATCCCCGCCAGACGGGCCGCAGCCTGCCATTAATATAGGGATAACCACCATCAGCAAAAAGCTAGCGTAACGCGTTTCCATCACTGAAGTCCTCATAGGTATCTATTCACACTATTATATGAAACTGTAGTATCAGCAATCGTCAAAGGATGAATTTCTAAAAAATCCCTCAAGATGCCTATCCATTCAATCATTCCTCGTCCTGTTTAACGACTAAGAACTGCTTTAGTCCATGACGGTTAATTGTAATCATTACGTTGCGCCAGCGACTTCGAAGCTTTGGTCTTGAGTGCCTTGACAATCTTGTAGGCAATAAAAAAGTAAAGCCCGATAAAAAACAGAACGCCTAAGCCAGCCATTTCGAGCGCTCCTTCTTTGTTGTAGAAGGCGGAAGCGGGCCATCATGGAATAACTCGTAAGTATTTGTTTTTATTGATGTTTTTTGAATGGACAATTCCGTCCTTTGATAGCGGCTTCGCACCAAACCCGCCTGCTTCGTGAATCCCGCTGTTCGATATCGCCGTGACCGCGCTTCGCATCGATTGCTCGAACGGTTCGCACCGCCGCCGAGCAAATCCACGCCAGGCGCGCCGCTCAGCGCGTAGCGTATCTGCCGCGCGTCTTCAAACAAGTGTGGATTGTAAGCGCTCGTGCAGCTTCGCCAGCGCCAGCTCCAGTGCTTTGCGCGTGTGCCGTTGCGCAACGTCCACGTCGCCCAGCTTCTCATGCAGTTGCGCCGCGGCGAGATATGCCGAATAGGTGGCCTCGACGGCGATGCTGGCATCCAGATAGTTCTGCGCCTTGCCCCACAAGCTTTGTCGCGCGCACAAACGTCCCAGCGTCAGCAACAAGGCCGCGTCACCGGGATGCGCCGCCAGCCAGCGTTCTGCGCGCTCGATTTGTGTCACGGCATCGGCGCCGGCGCAGTCGGCGTACAAGCCGGCGAGATCGCTGTCCCAACTTTGATCGAGGCTGCGCTCGATGACATCCGCGGCGCGTTCGCCGGCTTTCAGCGCGGCATAGCCTTGCGCAGCGGCACGCGCGATACGCGCGTCGCGCCGCAGTGCGTCGGGCACCTTGCGCCATGCCTCATCCAGCGCGGAGACGTCCGTAGCGCGGCGCTTCAAGTGCTCAACCAGCGCATGGCAGCGCAATTCGCGTGCTTGCACGGCATCGTACACTTTGCGTTTTTCGAGTTGATCGATCACCGTTAGCGATTTTTCCCACTCTTTGGTCAGTTGCAGCGCTTTCAATTCCAGCCGCAATCCTGCCGTGTGTTTTTGCGGCAGTGTTTGCAATACGCTTAGCGCGTCCGCCGCGCGGCGTTGTTCCAAAAGCATGTCGGCTTCGGTGATGACTCTCATGATATCATCGTCGGGCAAGTGCGTTGCCGCTTGGGCAAGGTGGGCATCGCGGCGCTCCGGTGCGCGCAGTTCGTGTGCGGCGCGCGCGGCCAGCATGGCGGCAAGGCCCGGCTGTTCGCCAAGTTCCATGGCGCTGGTCGCAGCTTTTTCGGCGCGCGCAAAACGCCCCGAGAAAAACTCATGCAACGCACCGGTCAGCGCTTCGTGCGCTTTGCGCTTGCGACGCGCTTGCCGGTACTCACGCACTTTTTGCGGCATTGCCACCATCGCAGAGACCAGCCGCAAGCCGAGATACATCAGCGCGAACGCGGTGACAAGCAGCACGATCACCAGCACCAACGACAGTTCGATGCGGTGTGGCGGCCATACGATCTGTACATAGCCCGCGCTCGAACGCGCGGCCAGCGCCACTAGGCCCACGGCAACGGCGATCACAGCCATTATCCGTAACAAGGCTCTCACCGGGCAGACCTGAAAATAAAAATATTATTTAAAAACATATACTTACTACTTAACGCGTGCGGTGTTCGGCGATGCCGTGCGCAGCGTGGTGAGTGTTGCCGACAGATCAGGCAGTTCGATACTGACTTCGGATTTTTGCAAAGCGGCAAGCGCCGCAAGCGCATTTATCACCGCCTTATCGCGTGCGTCGAAATAGCGCGCGATCCAATCCTGCGCCGCTTTCAGGTCGCCGCGGAACGTGGCCTGATCGCGCGTGAGCAGTGCCATGCGCGCGTTGAGCAAACGCAGCTTGAGATTTTCGCGCAGAAAATACGCCTGCGCCGGTGCGAGCAGCGGCACATCGGCGTTGCCGATGCGCTGCACGCGCACCAGCTGCTGCAAATCCGCCCACACTTCGCGCCAGAAACGCAACCACGCGTTGCCGGCCGGCGTGGGCGCCGGTGCGGTCGCGGTTTCTTCCGGCGCACGTGTTTCCGCGGCCAGCGGCAGCTTGTCCGCCGAGGCGATTAAGGTATCGATGCGCACACTGAGGCCCGCGGTATCGACGAAGGGCGCGGCTTTCAGGCGCGCGATGTCCTCGCTGAGCGCCTTGCGCAACGCCAGCAACTGCGGCCGGTTCATGTGCTGCAATCGCGTGTCCGCCGCCTGCAGTGCAATCAGCGCCGCTCTGACGTTTCCCGCAAGCTGCAACTGCTGGCTCGCCACCAGCAGCGTTTGTTCGATTTCGGCAAACGCCCATTCGTCGCGATTGCGCGACAAATCCTGATACAACGATTCCAGCGCGATCTGCTGACTTTGCGATTCGGCCAATTTGCTTTCGAGCACACCGATCTTCACCGATGCTTCGCGCGTCGCCTCGCGCAATTGATCGCCCGCGATGCGCCCCGCTTTGCTTTGCGCATCGACATCGGCCAACCGCTTGGCCAGTTCCTGCCGCAAGCCGTCGACCTCCTGCCGGTTGCTGTGGGCCTGCCAAGCCGCAATGCCCAGCGCTGCAACGGCGATCATTACGGCAATCAGTGCAGCCGCGCTCAACCTCCAGCCGTTGCGGCCTGCCGCGCCCGCAGCAGCAGCAGTGCGCGGCCCGCTGTCGGCAGCGACATTTGAAGTGGAAGCAGGCGTTTCACTCATGGCAGGGTAAAGGTTCGATGTACGGACCGAAGGTGTGAGTATGCATCGGCAAGGGCGCTGGACTCAACCGGAAAGATGATGAATCACCGTTTGCACCAGCGCTTCGTCGCCGGACGCAGATTCCGCCACGCGCTTCATGCCCAACGCGCGCGCTACCGCCGCGATACGCGGATGCGGCACAACCATCAGCGTTTTGGGCAGCCAGGCCTTGCCCGCGGCACCGAGCCGCTCACAAAAATTGCGCAGGCCCTCGCTGCTGGTAATGATCACCGCGGCCACCTCGCCGCGCGTCCATGCGTTTAGGAGTGGTGCGGGATCAAAGGTGGATTTGCCGCGCCGATAACACGCCACCGATTCGATTTGGGCGCCGCGCGCTGTCAAGGTTTCACTCAACAGTTCGCGGCCGCCGTCGCCGCGAAAAATTACCACGCGCAGACCACGGATGTCTTGCAGAAATTCCGTGGCCAGCAAAGACTCGCTGTCGTAGCGCAGACTGTCGTCCGCGGGTGCAATGACATCGGCGATGCCAAACCGCTTGAGTACGCGCACGCCGCCGGGCCCGATCGCCGCATACCGCAACTTGCCCGGCAATGCGCGTCGCGCGCCAATGCGTGTCATCGCCTTCTCAACGGCGCTCGGGCTGATAAAAATCGCCAGATCAAAATCATCGAGCCGGTCGATCATCTCATTGAGCACACCGACGTCGGGTGGGTCCAGAATTTCAATCGCCGGGTACAACAACGGCACACCACCGGCGTCTCGTATGAGCGCTGCCAGCCGCTGCGATTCGCCTGCCGGGCGCGTGATCACAACACCGCGACCGGCGAGCGGGCCGCTCATGGCGTGTCGAGCGCGGCCAGGATAGCGGCAGCGCCCTGGCGTTTGAGCTGCTCCGCCAGCGCATTGCCGAGCGCTTCCGCATCCGCAGCGTTGCCCTCGATGGCTGCGCTCACGTGGCGCGTGCCGTCGGGTGCGCCGACAAAGCCGCGCAGCCGCAGGCGCGTGTCGGCCATTTCGGCATAACCGCCCAGCGGTACATTGCAACTGCCCGCCAGCGCACGCGACAAAGCGCGTTCCGCCGAAACGCAGGCCGCTGTTACTTCGTCATGCAAGGGCTTGAGCAGCGCGAGCAGGTCGGCACGATCACTGCGACATTCAATCGCCAGCGCGCCCTGGCCTACCGCAGGCAGCATGTCTTCGGGCGCGATAACGGCAGTGATGCGGCTTTCCAGGCCGAGCCGTTTCAAGCCCGCCGCGGCGAGGATAATCGCGTCATAGGCACCTTCATCCAGTTTACGCAAACGCGTCTGCACATTGCCACGCAGCGGCTCGATCACCAAATGCGCATAGCGCGCGCGTAACTGGCTTTCGCGGCGCAGGCTCGACGTGCCCACACGTGCGCCCGCCGGCAACGCCGATAGCGCCGCAAACTTTGTCGAGACGAAGGCATCGCGCGGATCGGCGCGCGCGAGGATTGCGCCCAGCGTATAGCCTTCCGGCAAATGCATCGGCACGTCCTTCAGCGAATGCACGGCAATATCGGCGCGGCCATCGGCGAGCGCGTCTTCAAGTTCTTTCACAAACAGACCCTTGCCGCCGATTTTCGCCAGCGAAGTACCCAGATTGCGGTCGCCTTCGGTAGTCATGCCGAGTATGCTCACGCCAAGGTTTGGATCGCGCGGATATAATTCGCGTAGCCGCGATTCCACGTGCCGCGCCTGCCACATCGCGAGCAACGATTCGCGTGAAGCAATCACAATGCGCGCCGGGAAACCTGCGGGGACATAAGGTAACATATTGTTTTTAAATAATTATTTTCGCATTAAACAAAGCGCATTTAGACTGCTGATTCTAGCATGCGCGTGTTTTACAACCGCGACTTACGGCGGGTCGCTGCCGCTGGTAAGCGACCTTGCTGCCACCGCGAAAACAGCGCGCGAGCAGCGTGTGCCGGTTTTTGTCGCATTCACTTTGAAGCGTTGTCCGTACTGCAACACCGCGCGCCGCGACTATTGGACGCCCATGAACAGCAGCGAACCATGGCGCGGCAAAGTCGTGATGGTTGAAATCATGCTCGACGGCGCGCCTGCGCTGCGCGATTTTGATGGCCAAACGACTACAGCGCGTGATTTCGCCCGGCGTTTCAACGTCCGCAGCGCACCCACGGTTATCGTCTTTGATACGACCGGTAAGCCCGCGGCTTCGCCGGTGGTCGGGTTGGCGTCCGCCGATTTTTATGCGCACTATCTTGAGCAAGCGGTCGAAGCGGGGCTGGCGCGGGTGCGCGCGGCAAAATGATCGAGAACACGCGCGTAGAATAAGCGCACATCCAAGGGAGAATAGCCATGACGCAGTTACTGAAACGATGGATCGTACGCGATGCACTGCTGTTGTTCTGGTTGCTGACGCTCACGGCCGCCGGCGCCATGGCGCAATCGGGCAAACCGGGCGCCGGCCCGCAGCAAGGCTATTTTTTCGTCGGCGGTAAATATATCAATACCGCCGCAGGGCCGATGATGGACCGACAGATGTACGTCGAATATCGCTTCCCCGCCAAAGTCACACAGCGCTATCCGATCGTGATGATTCACGGCGCGGCGCAGACCGGCACCAATTTCACCGGCACGCCCGATGGCCGTAAGGGCTGGGCGGAATATTTTGTCGAACGCGGTTATGCAGTGTATGTCATCGATCAGCCCACGCGCGGCCGCTCGCCGTGGCTGGAATCCGTCGGGCCGGTAATTCGTTTTCCGGCGGATCAAGTGGAGCAGCGCTTCACCGCTGCTGCGAATTTTAATTTATGGCCGCAGGCGAAACTGCACACGCAATGGCCGGGCGAAGGTCCGCTCAAGGGTCTGCGCGGCGATCCGGTGTTCGATCAGTTTTATTCGTCGCAGGTGCAATACATCGGCGTCAACGTCATCGTTGAAGAACTCAATCGCGATGCCGGCGCCGCGCTGCTCGACAAAATCGGTCCGGCGATTGTGATGACTCATTCGCAAACCGGCGCCATTGGCTGGGTGATTGCCAACGCGCGTCCAAAACTGGTGCGCGCCATCGTCGCGGCGGAGCCGACCGGCCTGCCATTCGCCAACGCCGTATTCGCGACCGCTCGAGCACGGCCGTACGGGCTGACCGAAACGCCGCTCGCGTATGACCCGCCGATCACGCATCCATCGCAATTGAGGCCCGTGCGCGAAGCGCAGGCCGACGGACCGAATCTGGAACGCTGCTACACGCAAAGCGAGCCCGCGCGCAAGCTTGCGAATCTGCAAAATATTCCGATTGTGATTCTCGCCGCAGAATCTTCGTATCATGCCGTTTACGATCACTGTACAGCCAAGTACCTGACACAAGCCGGCGTGCCTACCACTTTTGTGCGCCTGGAAGAAGTCGGCATTCGCGGCAATGGGCATATGATGATGATCGAGAAGAATAATCTGGAAATCGCCGATTTCATCGACAAGTGGCTGACAAAAACCGTACGCTAGTTTTTGAATTTTTAATCAAGGGAGAAATAATGAAGAAGCTGTTGCTATCGTTCGCGTCGCTGCTGTGTTGCTGTACTTTTGCCCATGCACAAACCGCGCAAGACTTGTTGACCGACGGCAAGAATACCGAAAACGTCACCACCTACGGCATGGGCTACGACCAAAAGCGTTACAGCCCGCTGCGCCAGATCAACACCTCTACTGTGAAGCGCCTGGTGCCGGTGTGGAACACCACGCTTTCCAATATGCTGGGCGAACAGGCGCAACCGCTGGTGTACGAGGGCGTGATGTATGTGACCAATGCGGCGTGGACATTTGCCATCGATGTCGCCACCGGCAAGCAAATCTGGCGCACCGAGGTCGGTTACGACCCCGCGACGCCGCGTGTGGTGTGCTGTGGTGTTTCCAACAAAGGCGCGGCCATTCTAAACGGCAAACTGTTCCGCACTACGCTCGACGCGCACGTGGTCGCGCTCGACATGAAAACCGGCAAACAAATCTGGAAAGAAAAATTCGCTGAATGGAAGGAAGGCTACTCCTCCATCGTTGCGCCGCTGGTCGCCAACGGCGTGCTGATCACCGGCATGTCGGGCGCGGAGTTCGGCGTACGCGGCTTTCTCGACGGCTGGGACCCTGAAACCGGCAAAAAATTGTGGCGCCGTTACACTGTGCCGGGGCCGGGCGAAAAAGGCTTCGAGACCTGGCCGCAGGATAATGATGCCTACAAACGCGGTGGTGCAACCACCTGGGTCACCGGTTCATACGATCCGCAACTCGATCTGACTTACTGGGGCACCGGCAACACCGGGCCGTGGAATCCCAAGTATCGTCATGGTGACAGCTTGTACGCTGCAAGCGTGATCGCCGTGCGCCCAAAGACGGGCGAGATCGTCTGGCACTATCAGTTCACGCCCGATGACGGCTACGATTACGACGGCGTCAATGAAAACGTTATCGCCGACATGCGCATCGACGGTGAAATGCGCAAAGTGATTTTGCACGCCGACCGCAATGGATTCTTTTATGTGATCGACCGCGCCAACGGCAAATTGCTGCGCGGGTTTCCCTTCGGCAAAGTGAACTGGGCCACGCACATCGACATGAAAACCGGCCGCCCGGTTGAAACCGATATCCGCAAGCGTCTGCTCGCCGGTGAAGAAGTCGAGTTGTGGCCCGCCTATGGCGTGAAGAACTGGGCGCCGATGGCATTTAATCCGAAGACCGGCACGGTGTATCTGAATACCATCAACTTCCCGCAAATGGTCAAGTACGTGCCGGTCGAGTACAAACCCGGCGCACGTTACACCGGTGTGGAGGGCAAACCGTTCCCGCGGCCGGCAGGTGAAGACACCGAGGGTTATCACATGGCGATGGATCCGCTCACTGGCAAAATCAAGTGGCAAATCAAGCTCACCGATTTCGTCACGCAAGCGGGGATGCTCGCCACCGACGGCGGCCTGGTGTTCACCGGCAAGATGACGGGTGAGTTTGTCGCCATCGAAGAATCGACCGGTAAGATACTGTGGCAATTCCAGACCGGCTCCGGCGTCAATGCACCCGCTATCACTTACACCCACAAAGGCAAGCAATACATCACCGTGCTGTCGGGGATCGCGGGTGACTCACGCGGGCGCAGAGCGGCAGTTAAAGTGCCGTCGGGCGGTTCGGTGTGGACGTTTGCGTTGATGCCGGACTAAGCTGCCGATGCGCTTAACCCAGGTCCTCGCGCTGCTCTGTACCACCAGCGCGGGACATGTAGCCGCGGCGGATGGCAAGTTTCCCACCCGTCCGATTCGCGTGATCGTGGCCTCGTCCGCGGGCACCGGCGCCGACATCTTTGCGCGCATCGTGGCGCAGGGCCTCACCGACCTTTACAAGGAGCAGGTCGTGGTGGAAAACCGCACCGGCGCCGGTGGCCTCATAGGCGGTGTGCTTGCGGCCAACGCCACACCCGATGGGCATTCGCTGTTCATGGCATCGACTTCAACCTACGTGTCGCCGCTGATGCAGATAAAACCGTCGTATCAGCCGACACAGGATTTCGCCGCGGTTGCGCAAGTCACCGCCGTCACCAGCGTGGTGATGACTAGCGCGGGCATGCCGGTGAAATCGGTGAAAGAGCTCGTAGCGCTCGCGAAATCCAAACCCGGCGCACTCAATTACGGCTCGGTCGGCGCGGGCACGGCGGCACATTTATCGGCGGAAATTTTCAAGCGCGCGGCAGGTGTCGATATCGTTCATGTGCCGTTCAAGGCAGTAGCGGATATGTATACCGAAGTCGCATCGGGCCGCGTGCATGTGCTGGTATTTGTACTGACGAGCTCGCTCGGTTTTTTGAAAGACGGCAAAGTACGCGGCCTGGCCGTGACCGGCGCTGAACGCAGCTTTCCCTTGCCTGATCTGCCGACGGTCGCCGAAGCCGGGTTGCCAGGCGCGGAATCCGAAACCATGTATGGCTTTTTAGCGCCGGTGAAAACGCCGCGTGCGATGGTTAACAAACTCGGTGCGGACATCATCACCGTGCTAAAAAAGCCCGACACCAAAGACCGTTTCGAAAAACTCGGCGCACAGCCAGCAGTCAACACCAGCCCGGATGCCTTCGAGAAATATGTGCGGCGCGAATATGAAAACTTTCGCAAGCTGATTCCGGAGATTGGGTTAAAGCCACAGTAACCGTACAGCGATTAACATTCGCGGAGAATCGCACATGAACGCACATGAAAAAGTCGCCATCGTCACCGGTGGCGGGCGTGGCCTGGGACGAACCATGGTGCTGGGCCTGCTCGATCAAGGAATTTCGGTCTTAGCCGTAGACCGGGATCAGGCGCCGCTCGATGAACTCACGCGAATCGCGGCGAGCACGAAAGGACGCTTGGCGACCCTGGCGCAAGACCTTACCGCCGCAAGTGCCGATCAGTACGTTGAACAAACGGCGATAGATACCTTCGGGCAGATCAACATCCTCGTCAACAACGCCGGCATAGGGCAATCGGTGATTTGGCCCGAGCACTGGGTCAATCCGTTGCGGTTCTGGAATATTGAACTGGATCAATGGAAAAAATTCTTCGAGATTAATACCCATGCACTTTTTATGATGTCGCGAAGGATGGTGCCGCATATGGTGGGTGCGCGCTGGGGCCGCATCGTCAACGTCACCACCAGCCTGGGCTCAATGCTGCGCGCCGGCTTCGCGCCGTACGGCGCGTCCAAAGCAGCCGCCGAATCGTTAAGCCGCGTCATGGCAGCGGAACTCGCCGGCACCGGCGTCACCGTTAACGTGCTGGTACCCGGCGGCCTCACTAACACGGCCGCCAACCCGGGCGCGCCATTCGACCGCTCAAAAATGATTCAGCCCGAAGTGATGTTGCCGCCGCTAAGATGGCTGATCTCGGACGAAGCGTCGGACGTCACCGGCCGCCGTTTCGTCGCCACGCGCTGGGATATCACGCTGCCCGCGCATATAGCTGCGCAACACGCAGGCGCGCCCACCGCGTGGTCCGATGAAGGCAGCAAGCCGATGGAACCTGAACGTATAGTGTAACTCACGGATTTCATAGGATGGATGAGCCCCGAACTTGATCCGGAACCCATCACAAACGCAACAAGGGATGATGGGGTTCACTCATCCTGCGACAATAACGCGGAGGAATATTCACCCATGCGAACACTTGCCGCCCTCGCCGCGCTGTTCATTGCGATTG
>Ga0193752_1001080_pt1 | contig 23766 bp, 20 predicted proteins | sample H1c1metaG_FD_144924 | JGI IMG/M metagenome (GOLD analysis project Ga0193752, IMG submission 144924) | Soil microbial communities from a riparian zone of the East river system, Colorado, United States - H1c1 | ecosystem: Environmental > Terrestrial > Soil > Riparian zone | place: USA: East River...
TTTGTAGCGGCGTTCCATCTCGGTCACCGCCCATTTCAGCGAGATCGCCGCACGCTTTGGGTCGGTAATGATAGGCGTCGCAAGATGCGGAATGTCTGCGTAAAGCCCAAGCTCAAGCCGCTTCGGATCGACCATGATGAACTTCACCTGGTCGGGCCGTGCCTTAAAAAGAATGGACATCACGAGCGAATTAACGCCGACCGATTTGCCTGCCCCGGTCGCACCGGCGATCAGCAGATGCGGCATCTTCGCAAGGTCGGCGACGTAATTCAGCCCGTCGATCGTCTTGCCGACCGCAATGGTCAACAGGCCGTGCGAATCTTTGAACTTCTTAGATTCGATAACGTCGCGAAGCACGATAACTTCGCGTTTATTGTTCGGCACCTCGATACCGACAAACGCCTTGCCGGGAATGCGGTCGATGCGGATGGATTCGGCTTTCAGTGCAAGACACAGATCATCGACAAGTCCCGTCACGCGGGAATATTTCACGCCCGGATCGGGTTTGAATTCGTAGGTCGTAACGACCGGGCCGGGACAAATATTAACGACCTTGCCCGCGACGTTAAACTCTTTCGTTTTCTCGGCCAGCGATTCCGCGATCTGCAGCAACTCTTTTTCTTTTTGCTCGATATGCGGAGCGGGCGGATGCAGAAGCTGGGTGCTAGGCAGCGTGTAGCCCTCATATATGCGGGCGTTACGGGCAAACACCGGCTCGGCTTCTTGCTCAACATTTTCTTCGACCGCATCGCCGTCCAGTTCGCCGGTATGCTTGGTCGGCGTGATGGGAATGTCGGCAAGTTTGCCGCTCGCACCGTTCGAGGCTGCGGCATTGGCGTTTTCATTTACGGCAATTGTCGGCGGGATCGGCTCATCATCGAACGGCAATTCCATTACCGTCTCATTGCCTTTGTCCAATTGCGTCGTCGCGGGAACGAGAATGTCGCCTGTCGCCTCGCCTGCCTTTCGGCCGGAAACTATCGTGTCCGGTATCGAGATGGTCGGCGAACCGCTCAGCGATTTGTCGCCGCGTGCTTTTTTGCGTTTCTCGCTGCGTTCCTTCGCCACGTCGATCACACCGGAGCGGCCCTCTTGCCGCTTCACACGCCACTCGTCAAAATGTATCTTGAAATTCCCTTTTGCCACATCGACATGGCCGAACAGCCAGTTGAATGAGAGATTTGTGATGAGCAAAAGCGACGCAATAAAAAATGTCGCGAGCACGATCGCCGTGCCGATCTTTCCGATCACTCTGATCGCCAGATATGGAAATGCACCGCCGACGACACCGCCATACGACGGCTGGACCATATACAGCAATCCCGACAACGCCGTCACAAAAAGTGCATAGCCTATCACGCGGCCCGCACGCAGCCGCAGATTTGCCGATTGGTAAACACGCCACGCGATCAACGCGATCAACGCAGGCAGCAAATATGCGACCCAACCGATCGCACTTATCAGCACGGCGGCGATGTTTGCCCCGACGATGCCGATCCAATTTTTTGTAGGCTGTGTGCCGCTAAATCCGGTGGATATGACCGAACGGTCGTCAGGGCTTGCCGTGATCAGACACAAAAAGATCAGCAACGCCAACGCCACCAACGCGACCGCGATCACTTCGTTTATCCGCGAATTCCTCGCCGCCTTGCCGCTCTTTTTCACAAGCAAGGTCGTCCCGTCCGCCAAGCAAAAATTAAGCTCGTCGTCCTTATAGATCTCCTTACATGTCGGGCAAATCTTCATCTATTGCAAAAGCCCGCGCGTGAGCAAGGGCGATACCGATACCTAACCAGCATTGAGAATTGTCTCGAACAAAACATCTCCTTCATCTATTGCAAAAGCCCGCGCGTGAGCAAGGGCGATACCGATAGTTAACCAGCATTAAGAATTGTCTCGAACAAAATGTCTCCTTGAGAATACAGTACATATTCGATAGCCGCTTCAACATGTCGTGGTTTCCACAAATATCGAGTACTCGCCCCTCGACTCCAAATTTTTTGCGTCGCTGAAAATTCACCTTCGAGGCGAAGTTTTCGTGTCGCGTAGGTCTTAAAGTCATTAACGATCTTTTCCGGCTTGATCGCCTTGGATACGACGGCGTGTGCGTGATTGGTTCTAACATTCAATGCCCAAAGTTTGTAAGAACGATGATCGCATACCTCAACTATCGAATCTTCGACGACCTTTCGCTGACGGTCATTCAGCGTCGTCGCATTTTGAGCACACATCTCTGTCATTTTTTCGTTCAGAGGCACGTTCGGATCGATTCGGATCGTGGCGATACGTTCTTGCCTGCGTCGCTGATTCGAACCTCGATCATCGACATAAAGCCAAGTTGCGTAAGTTCGAAATGTTAAAAGATATGCACTGGGAAATGCATTCTCTTCATAGATCTCGAATCCGTACTCGTCAAACATCACCTTGATTGTATCGCCCTTGCTCACGCGCGGGCTTCCGCACTTTTCTTAAACATCAAAAACTCTTTAATAAACTCATCGATATCACCATCAAGTACGGCATCTACGTCGGTTAGTTCAAATTTTGTCCGCGTGTCTTTTACCAGACGGTATGGGTGCAGCACGTAATTGCGTATCTGCGAACCGAACGAGATGTCCATCTTGGTCGCTTCGTGATCGGCGGCATCGGCACGGCGTTTTTCGAGTTCTAGTTCGTAAAGCTTTGACCGCAAGACGTTCATCGCGACGACCCTGTTCTGCAATTGCGAACGCTGATTCTGACATGTCACGACCGTGTTCGTCGGGATATGCGTGATCCGCACGGCACTGTCCGTCACGTTCACGTGCTGGCCGCCCGCACCTGACGACCGATAGGTATCGATACGCAGGTCTTTGTCCTCGATAATGACCTCGATATTCTCGTCTATCTCCGGCGAGACGAACATCGACGCGAAGGATGTCTCGCGGCTGCCGCCCGAGTTGAACGGCGAGATGCGTACGAGACGATGGACACCAGCCTCGGTCGAAAGCAGCCCGTAAGTATAATCGCCTTCGACACGAAACGTCGCCGATTTCAGTCCGGCTTCGCTGCCCGACTGTTCGTCAAGCACCTCGACCTTAAATCCCTTACGCTCGGCCCAACGCAGATACATCCGCAGCAGCATCTGTGCAAAATCCTGTGCGTCGGTTCCCCCCGCTCCGGCCTGTATCGAACATATCGCATTGTTCGCGTCTGTTTCACCCGACAGCAAACTCTGCGTCTCCGCTTCGGAAACCTGCTTGTCGAGCTTTGCGATCAATGCCTCAAGCTCTTTTGCCGAATCCGCATCGTCCGCCGCAAATTCAAAGAGCACCTCGGCATCCGAAACGCCGGTCTCAAAACCCTTCTGCTGCTGCAAAGCCTTCTCTATCCGGCTCCGCACGCCCATCACCTTCTGGGCCTTTTCCGAATCATTCCAAAAATCCGGCTCCGAAACCTGCTTCTCTAATTCATCCAACTCAGCCTGCTTCCCCGGCGCGTCAAAGAAACCTCCCAAGTTGTGTAACTTTCTCTTTTATCTCTGCGTGTTTTGCTTGTAGTTCTGTTAATTCCATATATCTTCCGGGCCGAAACGCGAGTGTGAACGAGCGTGGCGACAGACTGCTCTGTTTCGTGCGAATAATTCCCGCCCGGGCCGAAACGCGAGTATGAACGAGCGTGGCGATCAACACCTTGACCCCATCTTTCCGGGCAGAAACGCGAGTGTAAACGAGCGTGGCGATCAACACCTTGACCCCAATCTTTCCGGGCAGAAACGCGAGTGTGAACGAGCGTGGCGATCAACACCTTGACCCCATCTTTCCGGGCAGAAACGCGAGTGTAAACGAGCGTGGCAATCAACACCTTGACTCCATCTTTCCGGGCAGAAACGCAAGTGTGAACGAGCGTGGCGACAGACTACTCTGTCTCGTGCGAATTGCCCCCAAATCCCCACACTTCATATCGCGATCCGCCTGTGCAGCGTGGCGACAGAGGCGGTTACACCGATTCATCCTCTCGCCCGCCTGACCAATTCTCAAACCAACCCTCAAACTCCTCGTCCCCTTGGCAGTACAACACATAATCTATCGCTGCCGAGACATGCTGTTGTTTCCATAAATATCGTCTACTACGTCCACGCGACCAGATCCGGGCGTTCTCGTCCACAAGCAAATTCTTCTGAGTGCCCTCGTCGCATAGCTCTTGAATGCATTTGCAATCGGTTCCGGTTTCGATTGTGCTGAAACCACGGCGTGAGCATGATTGGAACGAACATTGACAGCGAAAATCTCGTAATTGCGATTTACGCATACTTCCTTCAATGCCTTTTCGACTGAGAGACGTTGGTACTTGTCGAACGTGAATTGAGGATCTTTCATATTTTCTGCCATTTGGCGACTCAGCCCCAAGTCGTGCTGCCTCTTCACAGCGCCGAAAACATTATACCGCCCGTGAGTATCGACCCAAGATCTTTCATCGCCATGCAGCCAAGTCCCGTATGTGCGTATTGTTATCAAATACGCGATGGGAAATTCGGAGTCATCCCAGTGTTCACCGAATTCAGCCATAGTGTTAAGTGTGTCAGGCGGAAACGCGACCGTTAGGGAGCGTGGCGATTCAACTTGCTGCATTCACAATCAAGATGGTCTCTCGCCACGCTCGTTCACACTCGCGTTTCTGCCCGGCTTATGTATTCTGTCCGATCCACAACCTATTGCCATCTGGATCATCGATCCGAAACTCCGTCAGGCCGTAGAACGTCGTCTCCAGATCGGGAATTTCAAGCCCGCTTTCCCTTACTTGTTGGTGATACTCGACAATATTCTCGGGATAAAGATAAACGATGCCGGAACGCGGCAGCTCCGGATGTACATTGATCGACTGGTCCACCATCAAACGACACTCATCAATACGCAGCATTGCCCAACGCCAATCATCGTTCCTATTCTCAACGCTGAATCCCAGCTTCTGATAAAACTCGATGCTCGCGGAAATATCCCTCACAGGCAGCATCGGTATAAGGCGTTCCATTTTCATAAAGTATTTTTCGACCCTCTGCGTCTTCCTCTGCGGCCTCAGCGTTAAAATGATCTCAACGCGAAGATCGCCTGAGATTTACGCCGAATTCGCTGAGAGAACGCTTATTTCGCGCCGACTAAAACTCAGTATCAAAAGTACCAAAGTCACCGCCGAACAAAGCCACGCGAACCAATCGCCGTATCTCACATAAAAAGTTTGCGAGCCGTCGCTTTTTGACACACTCCAAATTCGTGTGTCTTCCTGATACACCGGAGCGGCGTCCAAAACCGCGCCTTTTTCGTTGATATAAGCCGTTAGACCGACATTTGTGACGCGCAAAACAGGCCGGTTCGTCTCGACCGCACGGAACACGGCACTGGCCAGATGCTGCCTCAGCACCGGCGTCGGGCCGAGGTATCCGTCGTTGGTCATTTCAATGATCACGTCCGCGCCGTCCGCCACATATCGCCGCGAAAGCTGGCCGAAATGCGATTCGAAGCAGATCATCACGCCCGCTTTTGCATCGCCCAGCGGCAAAAGGTCGTATTCGCGGCCGTAGGAAAAATTTCCCACAAACCCCGGCAACAGGCCTTCTAACGGAAACGGAACGGCTTCTCCAAACGGCAGCAGGTAGATTTTATCATATTGCGCGACCTCGCGGCCTGCCGGCGAGACCATCACTGCGGAGTTAAAAACCTTCCCGTTAGTCGCATCCGGCTCCGCCGAATTAAACAACACCGACACGTTATGCCGCGACGCGAAACTATCAATGAACCGCCTAGTCTCCGGGTCCGTCTCATACTCAAAATTCATCGGCGATTCGGGAAAGATAACGGTCGTCGGTTGTTCGTTGTTCGTCGCCCGCTGCTCGTTAAGCTTTGCCAAAGCCGTTTCCGCAAGCTGAACGTGCCTCTGCCTCAACTCCTGCCATTTCGCATAAGTAAGGCCGGACATCGGGACATTTGGCTGGATCGCAATGATCTTAGTTTTTGGCATAACATTCGTTGACTGTGCCCGAGGTGCCGTCAGGATTAATGCAAACACCGACACGGTCACGAACCAAAACGAAATCTTCAAAGGCAGCTCATACTTATACTCGAATGGTGTGCGGGAGATGACAGAAGGAACGATCCAATCCATAGCAAGATAGGCCAAAACGCTGCTGGAAGCATTAGAAAAACTCGTTAGATAAATTCCACCGATATTCGCAAGGTGCAGTGAGGAAACGCCAGCAGGAATTACAAACGCCTGCGAATATCCCAAAGCATTCCAGTTATTCCCGGTCACCCAATACCGCAAAAACTCTGTGAACACCCAAATGAACGGAGCGGCGAGAATTGCGATCGAGCCAAATCTGTTTAACAGTTTTGCCAACACGGCGGCAAACAATGCGGGAAAGATGCCGGCGGCTGCCGCTACGAAAAAGAAAAGGCCGTATGCAAGAATTGCGGGGAAACCGGCGTAGGTGATCGGGGCAAAGGTGAGCCACCAGCACGTCCCAAAAAAGAACGCCGTCCCAAAGATCCAACCCAATACGAACGCTTTGGCCGCCGAGTCCTTTACCCGTTCGACCGCCCACATCAGCGGAACGAGGGCGATCCACGCCAACGGCCAGTATTCGAAATCGGGAAATGCCAGGATCAGCAGAACCGCCGACGCCAACGCTAATAACGCGTTCTTCCAATCCGGCAATCTTTGCCTGACCGATGCCAGTTTCATGTTCGTAATTCTAACAGAACGAATCGCTTGTTAAACAATACTGACCTCTCTCGATCCGTGCTTTTTCTGTGCCTTCTGTGTTTTCCGTGGTTAGATCAGACCATGGAAGACAACGAAAGCACAGAATTGTAGATGAAAAACCCGCTTGATGGCACATTGAACGCAACCTTTCCAATCTGACCGGTCACGGCGTCAGCCTGCACAAAATTTGTCACGGGCGAAATGACGGATTTTGTCATTATCGCGGTTTTGGTCAGACCGCATCTGTCAGAATGATGCGGCGAACCGTTTAACCTCAGATTCGCCCTTCATAATGAACGAAACCTGACCGAATGCAATATACGCCTGATTTTACGGTTATTTAAAAGTAGGTGAGCCCGGTCGGTTTCGACCAGGCTCATATATTGGAAGGACAACTGAAGGAACGCTCGGAAGGTGACCAAGCACAGTGGCAAACCGCGCTCGGAGAAGTGATGGCGGCGGGGTCTTAATCGTGTGATCAAGCTGGCCACTGCTCCTATAAGCACGTAGCGTGCCACAACATCCTTCCGCGTTCCACGTTCAAAGTTCCAAGTTCAATGTCTGGGTTATCTTGTTGATTACGCTTCGTTTAGCGATTTGTGAGTTCACGTTCATCCGGAATACCTTGAACCTTAAACCTTGAACTTTGAACTTCCGCACTTACACTATTTGGAACATCTATCCGCTTGACGCTGTAATGCGGCTACTTCCTGATTGTCCGGGGCCACCTCTAGGGCTTGTGCAACGTAGGTTTTTACCTGTAAACACTCGCCTTTTTCCAAATGGATCTTTCCGAGGGCAATATATGCATCGACCAGTTTGTTATCCCAGAAGATCGCCGTCTTAAAGGAACTCGACGCCTGATCGCGGTCGCCGCGACGCAGGTGTATCTTGCCGAGTATCAAATAACTCTCCGCTGACATCGGTTCGCTGGCCAGAACACGCCTGATCGTCGCCATCGCTTCGTCGTCACTGCCATTCTTATATTGCGTCCGCGCCGTCTGCAAAAGGTTTTCAGTATCGTTGACCGGCGTCGTCGCGATCTCGCCGTCACGCTTGCTCAGCACGACGCTTACAAAATCGCGACGCTGCGGCTGTTCCACACGAAGCGGCACGTCGTTAACGCTCTTCGACCTCAACCATTCCTTTTCGAGGGTTGCATAGCGGTTATTAGCCGACAGAATGGTACGAGCCTGATTGTCCGCCGACACAGCTTCAGTTGCATCATTGGTCGCGGCCAGGGCCTTTGCCAAAACATAATATGCCTCGCCGTCACGCGGGCTTGTTACAAGCAGCTTACGGAAAAGCGGTAACACCTCGACATAATTGCCGTTCAGGAATGTCGCCAGGGCGTAATTGAATTGAATCGACGGATCTTCCTGGGCCGATTCCGCTGCCTTTTTTAACAGATCAGTTCCTTCCTTTAGCAAAGCGGCAGAGCGGCCTTCGTTCTTTTTCTCCGCACGCGAAGCCTGCACGGCGATCGCCCCGAGCGTGTTGTAAACGTTGGTCAGCTTCAGATCCTCAGCCAGCGGACGCAGCACAGCCAACGCCTGTTCATAGTTCTGCTGGCGCCATTGGATCAGCCCGATATAGAAAGAAGCCTCCGCAAAGCTTTCGTCGTTGCAGAACGAGATCTTGTTGTCGGTTTTAGCCCGTTCCCTACACTGGCGGTTTACGTTAACGACCCGTTCGAACGCATCGACGGCATCGTTATATTTTTGCTGTCCAAGGTTCAAATGCCCCAGCTCAAGCGCCGCCTCGACAAACGTAGAATCGGGCGTTACTTCGTTATAAAGCCTGATCGCGTTCTTAAAGAAGTTCTCGCGTTGCTCCGGCGCCTGCGTCAGCAAGCCTTTTATATATGCCTCAAACGCCCTGCCCGGAACCTTGGTCGCGGATTCGATTAGTTGATTCTGTGAGAACGGCAAGGCCTTATCGCGTTGATAAAGGATCTGATACGCGATCTGCCCCTGCATTGTCTGCATATTACCAAGCGCGTCGTTCAGGCTTATATCGCGAGTGATCAGCCGTCCGTCGATCTCTTCGCTTAAGAAACGGCCTTCGTTTACACGGATGATCTTAGACGTTACGTTGATCGTCGCCGCAAGGTCGCCCTGTGCCGGGATAATGTTGTATTTACCCGCAATGAGCAGCGTCGCTCCAGTGTCTCGCGCGAGTTTTAACGATGTCGCCAGGCTAGGCAGACTGGTCAGCGGAATCCGCAACCGCTGCTGTATCACCTTTCGCTCGCCGTTCGACACGACATTCAGCCCCGGTATCTTCAGCAATTCCGAAAGCGACAACGCAAAGCTCTCGCCAACCCAATTGAACTCCGGCTTGTTCGACGTATTCTCGAACGGCAGCACCAACACACGGTCGGTAAATTTCGTCTGTGCAAAAAGCGAGACTGAACACGCAATCAAAATTGCCGCAACTGAAAAGATCTTACGTAACATCATTTATTACCTATGATTTAACCGCGAAACACGCGAAACACGCTAAAGGCTAAATCTTTTTCGCGTATTTAGTGTATTTCGCGGTTCATGTATTCCTGCTTCCCAAAACAAAAAATTCGCTTGTTGTGCAAGCGAATTTAGCAAACCGTATGATGCTGTTTTACCAGCTAAAGATGGTATCCGGTACGGGATTTGAACCCGTGTTGCCGCCGTGAAAGGGCGGTGTCCTAACCCCTAGACGAACCGGACACAGGGCTTTTCGCTAATATATCTCAACGAAAAGGTCGCCAAAATCTTCGCTTGCCACCGACAGGCGAACGATTAGAATACCCTTTAGCGATTTTTATTGTCAAACTGACGTTTGGAGTTCCAGCTGTTACTGGCGTCGATAGGTGATAACTGATAGCCGTCTTCCGTTATCAGTTATCACTTATTAGCTATCACTTATTTCGGAAAGAACTCTGTAAAATTAACTGATGTTCCATCTGACCAAACCGGATCGCGCTGACATAGACCACTTCATCGAAGCCAACAAAGACTCCGGCTTCTCTTATCCATTTATCGGCAAAACTAAACGCGGCTTCCCCGGCTCAAAACACCCGGGCACAAAATCCTATAACGTCGATCGCAACCGCATTATCATCGGCCACGGCGACGAAGATTGGGAAAAAGCGAAGGAAGCTGTCCGCAACTGGAAGATGTTCGATATGCCCTGGGTCGAACTCTACTGGCCGGACACGCCAATAGAAGAAGATAGAACGGTCGCGATACTGATTCGCCATTTCGGTTTCTATTCCCTCAACGCGGCCCGAATCGTTTACACAATCGACGAGCCAAACAAGTTAGGCTTTGCTTACGGCACACTCGCCCAACATGGCGAAAGCGGCGAGGAAAGATTCTCGGTCGAGTTTGACCAAAAAACCGGCGAAGTCTGGTACGATCTTTACGCCTTTTCCAAGCCCAATCACTTCCTCTCAAAGCTCGGCTATCCGCTCGTCCGCAGTCTCCAAAAACAATTCGCCGCCGACTCCAAAATCGCTATGCTTCGCGCAATGAGCACAATCGGCTAAACTGCCTCTAAATGAAACGAGTATTCCTTATCGACTCGATGTCGCATATTTACCGTGCGTATTTTGCCCCGATGGGTGCGCGGCAAGATCCGCTTCGCAACAGCAAAGGCCAGGTTACGCAGGCTATTTTTGTATTTACGAATATGCTGCGAAAGCTGATCAACGACGAGCGGCCGGATTATATCGCGGCGATCTTCGATACGGCGGCAGCGACCTTCAGAGACGAGATGTTCGCCGACTATAAGGCGAATCGCGAGGCGATGCCCGAAGATCTTTCGGCGCAGATCCCATATATTATCCGCGTGTGCGAAGCGTTCAACCTGCCGATCCTGAAATATGACGGATTTGAGGCGGACGACATTATCGGCACGCTCGCCAAAAAAGTTGCCGATAAAGGAATGCAGGCGGTCATCGTCTCAAACGACAAAGACCTGTGCCAATTGGTCCGCGACCCGAATATAGTCTCGATGCGGCAAAATTCGACGAACCTGAAACGCAAGGTTGCCGTGCCGCCGATCGAATGGTGCGACGAGGCTTGGGTCGAAAAGAAATTCGGCCTGCCGCCGTCAAAGATCGTCGATCTGCTCGGGCTGATGGGCGATTCGATCGACAACATTCCCGGTGCTCCGGGCATTGGTGAAAAAGGCGCTTTGAAATTGATCCTTGAGTTCGGCTCGGCCGAGGCGGCAATGGCAAACGCGGAAAAGGTCACGCACAAGACCTATCGCGAAAGCCTGCAGAACAATCAGGCCATCATCCGCCAGTCGCTCGAACTTGCGACCGTCCATTGCGAAGTTCCTGTCCCGCTCGATCTCGATCAGCTTCAGTTTCGCGAGCCGAATCGAACCGCCGCTTATGAGCTTTTCCGCGAACTTGAATTCGCCAACCTGACCCGTGAATTTGCCGATTCTGCTCCGCTGTTCGAACCGGTCGAGATGGAGGATGGCAGCTTTAGCGAACCCATCGGGCAGAATTACACGCTAGTTAAAACCTGGGTCGAACTCGACAAACTGGTACGCGCGATCTGGGAAAAAGAAAGATTTGCATACGACGTTGATGATTCAAACGAAGGCAAATGGCACAGCTCATTCGATAAGGTTGCTCCGCTCGGCATCTCGATCGCTCACTCGCCCGGCGTATCTTTTTTCGTCGATCTCGAAAATTTCGAAGGCGGCCGCGATGCCGCGATCCGGCCGCTCGCCGATCTGTTCGACAACCCGTATCTCGACAAATTTACGCACGATCACAAGCGGAAACTTTCGGTGCTGGCAAAGCTCGGGATCACGCCGAGGGCTGTGACCGACGATGTGATGATCGCCTCGTATCTGCTTGATTCGAGCCGCATACACCACGAGATCGAGGTGCTGGCACAACACAATCTCGATGCATATCCAACTGCTGTACCGGAGACATTTACCGAAACCGGCTGGAAGGCCGCAACGCGGGCCGACTGGATATTGCAGCTAGCGCCGCAGTTTCGCAACAAGATCACCGCCGATGGCCTGACGAAGGTTTACTCAGAGATCGAACTGCCGCTCGAACCGATAATCGCCGACATCGAAATGGCCGGAATGAAGGTCGATGCCTACGCACTGCGGACATTTTCAACGTTCATTTCAGAAGAATTAAAAACGCTGCAGGAAAAGATCTTTGCTACAGCAGGACGCGAATTCAACATCGGTTCGCCCAAACAGGTCGGCGAAATTTTCGAGGAATTGAACATTGCAACAGGCCGCAAAACCGCGACAGGACAGGTTTCGACCAGCAAAGACGTGCTCGCCGAACTTGCCGTCGATTACGAGATCGCCCAATTCATTATCGACTATCGAGAGCTCGACAAGCTCCGCGCGACCTATGCCGATTCCCTGCCGAAGATGATCAATACGGATGGCCGCATTCACGGCGTCTTAAGCCAGACCGTCGCCGTCACCGGACGCCTCAGCTCCACCGAACCGAACCTGCAAAACATTCCCGTACGCACCGAACTTGGCCAGCGTATCCGGAGGGCGTTTATCCCAGAAAAAGGCAACAAGCTGATCTCCGCCGACTATTCGCAGCTCGAACTGCGCATTCTCGCCCACATAACGAAAGATCCCGTGATGCTCGAAGCATATCTCAATAACGAAGACATCCACGCCAAAACCGCACGGCTTGTTTTCGGAGCGACGGATGAAAAAGACCTCAAGGAAAAACGCCGCCTCGCGAAGATCGTAAACTTTGGAATCGCCTACGCGGTCGAGGCGTTCGGCCTGTCGCAGCGAGTCGGCATCAGCAAGGCTGAGGCCCGCAAGGTCATTGACGATTATTTCGCCACGTACAAAGGCATCCGCGAATATATGGACCGGATTCCAGAGGAAGCCCGCGAAAAAGGCTACGTCACTTCCCTCTTTGGCCGCCGCCGCTATTTCCCCGGCATCAAGGATCGCAACTTCGCCGTCCGCTCACGTGCCGAACGCGAAGCCATCAATATGCCCATCCAGGGAACTGCGTCAGATATTGTGAAGATCGCGATGATAAATGTTTTCTACGCTCTAAAAAAAGAAGGCCTGCAAACCAGAATGATCATGCAGGTCCACGACGAACTCTTGTTTGAATCGCCCGAAGCCGAGGTCAAAAAAGCCACCGAAATAATAAAACGCGAAATGGAAGCCGCCGCCGTTTTAGATGTCCCTCTCATCGCCGAGATCGGAGCAGGGGACAACTGGATGGGTGCAAAATGAGTGAACTTTTTCCCAAGGAATTACTTGACAAAGGATACGAGACTCCCGATGGCTCTTTTGCTTGGCAGTACTCTGATCTCCCGGAAGTTTTACAAACAATAGTGAGTGGAAATAAAGCAATTCTCGGTGGTGGGATGTCTGCTATCGTAAATGGAAGGTCGCTAAACCCGTTTACAATGGTTGACGAGGATTTCGAATTCCCTATGTGGAGTACGAAGCCGCAAAACACAGACGAAGATTGGACAAGTTACTGTAGACGGACTTTTGAAGAAAGTTTATCAGAACTTGATTCACTCAAACTCGACGAGATCATACAGCACAATGAACACATTCTATTTCGACCCGTATACGCTGGCTCGGGGGATCCGTTACTCTTGGTTCCCCGCGACAAACACGACCACGCACGCGCCGAAGCAGCCATCGCAGCAGGCTACCCCGCCGTCGAACCAGTTCTGCCACAATTATTGGAATGGCTACAAGATATGAATTGGCCTGTCGCACAAACTCTTGCAACATTTCTTGCCGGCATCGGCCCGCCACTTATTCCTCATGTTAAGAAGATTTTTGAAACGGATGATGAGATATGGAAGTATTGGGTGATAAGAGAAATTCTCACTGAATCTCAGCCGCTTACAGAAGCACTACAAACGGAACTGAAAAGAATAGCGAGCTCCCCTACTAAATCGGAATTGGAAGAAGAACTAGACGTTGAAGCAAGAGAGGTCTTAGAACTTCACAGATTAAACTAGTCGAACGTGAAATGCGACGCTCCGGCGACGACTTTTGCCAGCGTCTTAACACCTTCCTTGATCTGCCGTTCATCAAACGCCGTATAGCCGAGCATCAATCCGCCCCGTTCTAATTTGTTTGCGGCGTATCTTGAAACAGGAGCGATACGTATTCCGAGTTCGGCGGCTTTGGCGGAGATCGTGACATCTGAAACGCCTTTGGGCCAGCCGATCAGGTGCATTCCGGCGTCACTTTTTTCGATATCCAGAAAACCCGCGAGCCGCTTTTCGACTTCCGATATAAGGATGCTCTGGCGTTCGCGATAGAGCGTCCGCATGCGGCGGACGTGGCGTTCGAAATGGCCGTCGGCGATGAATTCGGCGAGGATCATTTGATCGGTTACGGGCGAATGCAGATCGGTTAAAGCTCTCGCGGCGGCAAACAGATCCACCAGATCGGGCGGCACCACAACGCATCCCAAACGCAATCCAGGAAAAACCGTCTTGCTGAACGTGCCGACGTATAGTACGCGGGAATGCCGATCCAGCCCTTGAAGAGCGGGCAACGGACGCCCCGAATAGCGAAATTCGCTGTCGTAATCGTCCTCGATTATCCACGCATCGTTCTCGCTCGCCCATTCCAGCAAGTTCAAACGCCGCTGCAAACTCATCGTCATCCCCAGTGGAAACTGCCGCGACGGCGTGACGTAAACAAGCTTCGCCTTTCCAGCCGATTTGATCGCACCGTTAAGATCAAACCCTTCTTCGTCGACCGGCACGTACTCTATCTTCGCACCCGCCGCATAAAGGATATCGGACGCGCTCGTGTGTCCCGGATCCTCGAACCAAACGCTATCGCCGCTCGATAATAGAACGCGGCTTATCAAAAACACAGCCTGCTGCGTTCCGGCAGTTATGATCACTTGGCCCTCATCGCACACCACACCTCGCGACGATCGCAGATGCTGTGCTATCGCCCGCCGAAGCGGCAGATAGCCCGCCGGATCGCCATAGAGGCTGAGGTCTCGAATTGAGTATTTCAAATGCCGCTGAGCGATCTTCGACCATATGTCGAACGGAAATTCATCGATCGCGATCGCTCCATGCTGAAACGGAACGACGATTGTCGGAGCATGATTCTGCTGAATCACCGAAAGATTGTCGCGAAGATGTCTGCCGTAGCCGGAAAGGTCGATGCTCCGTGCAGGTCTCTTCGGTGTCACCTTCTCAGCCTTCGGCGTGTGCAGATATTCTTCCGGCAATCTGGAAGCCACGAACGTCCCCGATCCCGCCTTCCCTTCCAAATATCCTTCCGCAAAAAGCTGGTCATACGCGTTTACAACTGTCATTCGCGAAACGCCAAGCTGCTCCGCAAGCTGCCGCGTCGCCGGCAGCCGTGTTCGCGATGCAAACTCGCCGTTCAATATCGAACGTCTGATCGAATCGTAGATCTGCCGGTAAAGCGGCGAATGTGATGCGGTGTCTAACGGTATAAATGGTGAAAGATCAGTGGTCATAATTGGTCTATGAAGAAACTTATAAATTGGCTATTGAAGATATACCACTTTCCACATAAAGTTTCCATAGAAATAGGAGAAGAAAATGACACAACTACGCACCGCAACGGCAACGGAGATCGTCCCGTCAGAAACGTCGTCGCAAGATGATTTCGACTTTCTTGTCGGAACATGGAATGTGAAGAACAGAAAGCTTGCGAGCAGGCTCAGTAACAGCGATGAGTGGACGGAATTCGATGCTGTACTGGACATGCGCAAAACGTTGAACGGCATTGGAAATTTCGAGACGTTCACCGCCGTAATTGATGGAAAGCCTTTTGCAGGAGAGGCCGTGCGCCTTTTCAACCCGGAGACTAGGTTGTGGAGCATCTATTGGGCCGACAGCAACACCGGCGTACTCGACCAGAATCCTGTCATCGGCTCATACGAAGGCAGCGTCGGCAAATTTTACGCCAAGGATAAATTCGGCGAAAGAGACATCACCGTCTTATATCAATGGGACAAGACCGACCCCAAACACCCGATCTGGAGCCAGGCATTTTCTGTTGATGACGGGAAAACCTGGGAATGGAATTGGTATATGAATCTAACGAAAATTGCGACGGCTTAGAATATGAAATGCTTAGTAATGATCTTTGCCGCGATACTGTCGTTAGCGGTTTGCTGCTTCGGGCAATCTAAAAAGATTCCATATTCGGGTCCTCTGCCGAATGGATCGCCAATTTCGTTTCTGCCCGGCGTCGTCTCAGGCAACTCCGTAGATTTCGGCTCTGCTTTTTCCCCGGACGGCAAGTCATTTTACTTTGCGCGTTCAGAGAATAAACGATCCAAGATCTACGTTTCGCATCATGACGGAAAGGCCTGGAGCGAACCTGTTCTTGTGCCATTCATTGCAAGCGCTTACTCAGAGGCAGATCCTGCATTTGCTCATGACGGTAAGCTATATTTCATTTCAAACCGGCCAAAAGACAATTCGGACACATCGGCCGATTATGACATCTGGTTCGTTACGCCATTAGCCGACGGTCGTTGGTCTGAACCGGAAAATCTGAAAAGCGTAAACTCCGACAGCGACGAATTTTACATTTCGTTTTCAAAAAATGGCAATCTGTATTTTTCATCATCTCGGCCGGGCGGAAATGGCGAGGAAGATATGTATGTTAGCAGGTCGAATAATGGCAAATACACAGCGCCTGAAAATCTTGGAGCTACGATCAATTCAGAAAAGTCCGAATACGATCCTGGTATTTCCGCTAACGAAGATCTTTTAGTCTTCACATCAACAAGCCGAAACGATTCTTTCGGCGGAGCAGATCTCTACGGGTCGAAATTGGATGGAGCTAAGAAGTGGGTTAATGCCGTAAATCTCGGGAATATTTTTAACTCTAAATCCCGTGAATATTGCGCATATTTCTCGCCAGATTCGAAATATTTTTTTTACAGCAGCGATGGCGACGTTAAATGGGCTGATGTAAACATCCTAAAAAATCAGATCGATAAACTTCTAAAATGAGACAGATTATAGCGAACGCAATATTGATAATAGTTGTTCTTGCGTGGCTTGGTAGTTTTGCCACCGGTCAGCTTCCGCAACGAGAAGTCACTATGAAAACCGATGACATTAATGTACTCGAACTTCGCAATTACCTTTTAAGGCCGAACACGGTCGAACAATTTCAGACCTTATTCAACGAACAATTCGTCGGACCGATGAATGATCTCGGCGGCTATACGGTCGGACAATTTACTATCGACGATGAAAAAGACCGGTTCGTTTGGATGCGAGGCTTTGAAAACATGCAAACAAGGGTCAAGTTTCTAAACGATTTTTACCTTGGCACGGCGTGGAAAACGCACAGGACCGAAGCGAACAGCATGATCATAAATTCAGACAACGTGCATCTGCTCCGGCCGCTGACCGAAGGCATTAAACGAAACTCGCTGCAAAACAAGGGCGAGATCGGAGTCGTTGATTTCTACGTTTGTAATAGCTCGCTCGACAAGGTGATCGAGCTGTTCCGTAAAGAATATCTTCCGTTTCTCGACAATTCGAATGTGTCAGGCGTTACGATGTGGGTCAGCGAAATGTCGGAAAATGACTTTCCGCGATTACCTGTCTTTCAAGACAAGAATCTGCTTGTGACAATGACGAGGTATAAAAATCAGCGCGAGTATCTTCAAAAAACGAAGCAGATAAATAGTATGCCGGAGAAGCTGAATACTGCCATGATGGAATTAATCACGACCAGAAACCAATTGGTGCTTATTCCATTTGGGGATTAAAACGCGGTGCTTCGATATTGCGACTTGGCTTAATAAATAATGAAAACTCTACTCTTTTTACTAATGTGCGGTGTAATGGTCGCCTTACAAACTCATCCGGTTTCGGCTCAATCCAATCCTGACCCGCAGGCGGCTGCAAAAGAACGTGACGGAGAAAAGGACTTTGATTTCGAGATCGGCACTTGGAAAACGCAATTAAAACGGCTCAAAAACCCTTTGTCTGGATCGAAAACATGGATCGAATACGAGGGAACAACCATTGTCACTAAGGTCTGGAACGGCCGTGCTAATCTGGTCGAACTCGATGTGAAAGGCCCGGCGGGCCGCATCGAAGCACTGAGTTTGCGTCTTTACAACCCATCATCAAAACAATGGAGCCTTAATTTTGCCAGTGTGAACGGCGGAGCATTGAGCATTCCGACGATCGGCGGTTTCAAAAACGGTCGCGGAGAATTTTACAATCAGGAAACGTACAATGGAAAGGCGGTTCTCGTTCGTTTTGTTATCTCGGACATTACTCCAAATTCCTGTCGCTTCGAGCAGTCATTTTCGGATGACGGCGGTAAGACCTGGGAAGTAAACTGGATCGCGATTGACACGCGAACTACAAATTAAATAATGACCGATCAGATCAAACAAACAGAACGCACACGCCTTCGACGCTTGCCAAAACGCGGAGCTTTCCTTCGCGAAACGATCTATCCGATTCTCGATGAGGCTTTCATTTGCCACGTCGGGTTTGCCGTCGAAGGCCTGCCTTACGTTATTCCGACCGGCTACGCTCGCATCGGCAACGACCTTTATATCCACGGCTCATCGGCCAGCCGCATGCTGCGAAACATTGCAAGAGGCATCGATGTTTGCGTAACCGTAACGCTGATCGACGGCCTTGTTTTGGCCCGTTCGGCATTTCATCATTCGATGAATTACCGTTCCGTAGTGGTCCTGGGCAAAGCAACGCTGGTCGAGGACGCCGAGGAAAAATACAAAGCCCTCGAAGCATTTACCGAACACGTAATCCCCGGACGCTGGCCCGAGATCCGTTGGCCTACCGAACTCGAACTTAAAGCGACATCCGTACTGAAACTACCGATCGAGGAAGCCTCAGCAAAGATCCGCACCGGCGATCCAAAAGACGACGACGAAGATTACGCAATGAACATCTGGGCCGGTGTGCTGCCGCTAACAATGACGCCCAGAACCGCTCTAGCCGACGCAAGACTAACGCACAATGTCGAGGTTCCTGAGCATGTCACAAACTACAAACGCAAATAAAAAAGACGGCCGAAACCATCTTTCAGTCTTGGTGGAGATGAGGAGGGTCGAACTCCTGACCTCTGCATTGCGAACGCAGCGCTCTGCCAAACTGAGCTACATCCCCGTAAGAATCTATATATTAAAAACCGCCTCGAAAACTGTGAAGCACTATCCACTTCAAACTTACCACTATCCACCGAAGAAGACAGTTCTATCAGTTGATAGTTATTAGTTGTTAGTTAATAGTTACTGCACACCTGCCGGTAAAAGCGATCCTTTCGGGTCGGAGGCGTAGGCAAATCCGTCCTCGATCTTGCCGATCATGCCGTGAAAATGTATTTCGTCGCCTTGTACAACGACGATCGTGTCGCCCGGGCTGACTTGTTTATCATCGATGGCAAATTTGATTATCGTCGCGTTGCCGTTCTCGTGTCCGACCGCCTCAAATTCAAAAGTATCAGCGTTATAACTAAGTGTTTGTGAAAATGCTACTTCCATTAATTCTCCTAAATAAAACTATTAGATTATGTCTGGATTGTACGTTACAGAAGCGAAAAATCCAACGCGATCGCATCGTGATCGGACAGCGGTGTTCCGGCTTTGTCGATCAAACTTCCGATAGTTTTCGGCTTGGTTCCCTCGGCGATCTGAATACCTTTTCCCGCAAACCAATCGAGCCGGCCGGAAACGTGCCCGCCGACACGGTTGGCCGCCCAGAAGATGAAGGGAAAGCACCATTCCGGAACCCAATCGCGTAAATTGGTGTTCTTTTCTATACTTTCGACGTGATAATGCAGCGTTCCTTCGCCTAATCCGTTGAGCGTTTTGAACTCATATCCGCGTCGTTCGATCTCGTCGAACATCGGCTTTTCAAAGAATCTTTCCGGATGCGGCAAATGGTTTTTCGCGACATTCTTAGGCCCCATAAAAACGCGCCGCCAATATCCCAATATCGCCCGTGTGGAACTCTGCGAGTTAAACGTCGTCGTATTCCAATCACCGCCGATCAGCGTCGGAAGTTTTGGAAGCGTGTCGATGTGATCGAGGACGATCCGCATTTGCTTTTGTCTATGTGACCGCGAGCAATGAGCGTCGAGATGAATCGTAACCGCACGAAACGTCCCGGCCTGATGTTCGATATCGGCGAACAACGCCCGCAGATACCCCAATCGCTTTTCCTTTCCCCACATCTTATCCTTACCGTTCGGCAGCGGCACCGCGTGAGCATTTTTCATCGGCCATTTCGAGAACATCGCCAGTCCATGTATCGACCGCGTATTCTCGCCTTCCATCGCGGATTCGACACCGCTTCCCTTTTGCAGGGCGATGTAAACGGGAGCGAAAGCATAATTGAGTTTCAATTCCTCGGCGATCTCGCGTGCGATGAATCGGTTCTTGCTCCGCGCCATCCCATAATCCAGCTCGGTCAGCAGTAATAGATCCTTGTCCTTCAATCCATCGTGATTCTTCAGCGCATCGACGATGCCTTCAAAGACATTCCCACGCTCAATATTCCACGCAAGCGCTCTGATCATATTCAGAGTGCGCGATCCATCGCGTTCAGACGGGCCAAAGCCCACACTCTGAGCAAGATCCTCAACCACCACCGCGTCCAATATCTGCTCGACCTCCGGCCTGATCTGCCGGTAAAGTTCCGAAGCCTCCATTTCAGCCGTCGATTCAAACCTCAGCAATTCCGGGAAATGCTTGTTAAGGTCGTGATCAAGAATTGTTGGGGAATGGTTGAGAGTTTCAGCGTGTTGAGACATTAATATGGCAAGTGGCGTAAGGTGAAGGTGCCTTCGGCTGCACTCAAGAACGTAACCACTTGGTCTTTCTTCACGGAAGGAAAATCTGTCAAAAACTCGTCGATCGAATCTCACCCTTTTAGATAATCAAAGAGATTTTTCACGGGAACGCGAGTCCCTGAAAATACGGGTTCACCGCTTTGAATTTTTGGCGAAATTGTAATTACGCGGTTCATGATTCAATCATCCCAAAAAAGCCTGATTAACTCAATCATCATACCGTTCCTTAGCCGGAGCCGTTGCGAGAAAATCGGCTGAGATCCGTTCAGTGTAGCTGGCGAGGAGGTCTTCGACGCGTTTCTGCTTACTTGAATAAAAAATAAGCCCAACGTGTTTGGGTTTAGCGATGCGGTAAACGATCTCTTCATCAACATAATGCGATGTATCGGGCTCGTCTGTATTTGCGAGGGCTAGGGCAACACCGGCAAAATCTTTTCGCAGCTTGGGCAGTTTATATGGTGTCTCCGGCGTTGCAGTTTCGAGTTTTGCCCATTCGCGCCAGAGGTTGAAATTGCAGGCGTGTTCCAGAACATTAGCGATATAAGCTCCACCGACACGGCTTGCAACTTCCAGCAAATAAAACTTTCCGTCGTCGGCGCTCTGCAAAAACTCGGCGTGCGAAACTCCCTGATCGTATTTGAATGCGTCCAAAAGCTGGGTGTTCAATTTTTCGAGCTGCTTTCTCTCGTCGGCTTTATAAGGCACGATCGATGTTGTAAATACGCCGCCATAATGTGAAACGCTGAACGGCGGCGTACCGTATTTGCTAACACCGCAGGCCAGCACCTTTCCTTTTTCGACGATCGAATCGACGTGAAAGACATTTCCCGCGATAAACCGTTCGAGCACGAATTGCGATGGATGATCGCGCCAATTGTTTCGTGCGTCCAGATCATTCAGCACCTGCCAGACCTCGTCCTTCGTCTCGCATTTTCGAATGCCGAATGCCGAAACCTCGTAACGCGGCTTTACGACCCACGGGGCTGGAACGCATCCCAGATATTCTTCGACAGTCTGCTGATTAAAAACGCCGGTAAATTCCGGACACGGAATGCCCGCTTCAAACGCGATGCTCCGCATTGAAAGCTTGTCGCGAAAACGCAGGGCATGCGAACTCGTCATTCCGCCGATCTGTAAATGCTCACGAACCTTCGCCGCGGTCAGCACGTCAAATTCGTCCAATCCGACAACACGATCTATCGACCGCGAACCCGCGACGTTCGTTATCGCCCGAACATAATCGTCCGGCGTCGCATCGTCCTCGACCGTCTTTACATCATTGAGCGCCGTCCACAGCCACGGCTCGTCGAGCAGCTTCTTGCGCGTAACGAGGGTCAAATGCCAACCAGCATTCTGCGCTTCGTCCAGAAACTCGTTTCCTTTATGTTCGCTGGCAATGCAGACGATATGATTTTTCATAGGTTGGAGCCGGGACACTCTTGTCCCATCGCCGCTTACGGCGAACTGGTTGGCATATGTAAAATTCTAACGTGGCCGAAGCAATCGATTGAAGCTTTTTTCGGGCTTCGCACTCATGGGGACAAGAGTGTCCCCACTCCGGTTTATTTCCTCAAAAAACTATCCACGCTCCAATCGCCCGAGCCTTTCAGGAAAAATGCCGTCGCAACAAAGAAATACATGAACGCGAGTTCTTTTTTCTGATACGGATCGGCTCCGTGCACGCCCAAGATCGCCACCAGCATCGTAAACACAATAAGGAATCCAGAAAGCCGTGTGAACAACCCGATCGCCAAAAATATCCCGCCGAGGAATTCCGACAAACCCGCCGCCCAAGCAAATACCACAGGCATCGGAAATCCCAGATTCGCCGTCCCGGTTATCAATCCCTCGCCCGGCGGCACCTTGCCGATACCGTGAGTGAGCGCGAGCGAAATACCCGCAAATATCCTCAATAATGTGACGCCCGCGTTCGCAAGATACGAAAGACCGGACTCGCCGCCAAATAAAATGGTTTTGACCAACGACTTTTTTCTCCCTTTGATGGTTTATTTTAGAGTGAAAGAATGGCACAATTCAGCATTAAAGACAACAGGAATCTATTGCCCGTTATCTTTGCATCATATTGAATTACTTGGATTTTGAGGTTTTCCGATGGGCGAAATTGATATTGCGAATCTGGTCAGTCACTTGATCATCTACATGGTGGTCCTGCTGCTGGCGATCTCTGCCCACGAAGCCGGCCACGCGTGGATGTCATACAAATTCGGCGACGACACGGCCTACATGCTCGGTCGCGTCACGCTAAATCCGGTCGCGCACACCGACCCGATCGGAACGCTGCTTATTCCGATAGTCGCGTTCGTTCTCGGTTCGATGGGCGGAGCTCTCGGCAGCATACCACTGATCGGCTGGGGCAAACCGACACCGGTAAATCCGCGCAAATGGGATCGCTATAAACTCGCCAACGTAATGGTCTCAATCGCGGGCGTTCTGGCAAATCTGATCTTATTGCTAATCGGACTGGCCGTAGCAAAAATATTGATGGTCACTGCTGGATATTCTCCAGTAGATTTCCTCGCTCGCGATGCAAATCCGCTTGGAATCTTTGTCAACAACCTGATGTTCCTTAATTTGTCTTTGTTTGTTTTCAACTTGCTGCCCTTTCCGCCGCTCGATGGCAGTAAAATTCTTTCAACATTTTTGCCCGAAAGCGCCCAACCTATACTAAACGTGCTTGAGCAGTTTGGCTTTTTGATCCTAATGTTTCTGATATATATCGGCGTTTTTAGCTTGATAATTTATCCCTTCTGGCTAGGACTTCGTTATGTCATTGTTGCTATCTACTGATCAATGAAAAAGAGAATTTTCAGCGGTGCGCAACCGACCGGGCAGCTTCACATCGGCAATTACCTCGGAGCTTTGAAGAATTGGGTCGCTCTGCAGGATGAGTACGAGAGCTTTTACTGCATAGTAAACCTCCACGCGATCACACTGCCGCAAGACCCAAAAACCTTAAGACAAAAGACGCTCGACCTCGCACGAATCTACCTCGCCGCCGGCATCGACCCTACAAGATCGACGGTCTTTATCCAGTCCGACGTTCCGGCTCACGCAGAACTAACGTGGGTTTTGAGTTGTTGCGCTCGAATGGGCGAATTAGATCGCATGACGCAATTTAAAGAGAAATCTCCCATGCGAATTTCTAGTCACAAGCTCGTTCAGCAG
>Ga0193752_1001081_pt1 | contig 23756 bp, 22 predicted proteins | sample H1c1metaG_FD_144924 | JGI IMG/M metagenome (GOLD analysis project Ga0193752, IMG submission 144924) | Soil microbial communities from a riparian zone of the East river system, Colorado, United States - H1c1 | ecosystem: Environmental > Terrestrial > Soil > Riparian zone | place: USA: East River...
GCCGATGCGGCCCGAGCGCGGCCAGATCGTCGTCACCGAGCGGCTGCGGCCGTTCCTCGACTATCCCGTCGTCACCCTGCGCCAGACCGACGAGGGCACGGTGATGATCGGCGATTCCAAGGAAGCCAGCACCGATCCCACGGGCCTCACACTCGGCGTCAGCGCCACCGAGGCCGAACGCGCGGTGCGGCAGTTCCCGCTGCTCGCCCGGGTCAATGTCGTGCGCACCTGGAGCGCCATCCGCGTGATGACGCAGGACGGCTTCCCGATCTACGACGAATCGCAAACCCATCCCGGCGCCTTCGTGCTGTGCTGCCATTCCGGCGTTACGCTCGCCGCCAACCATGCGCTCACGGTAGCGCCCATGATCGCCAGGGGCGCGCTCGACCAGGATCTGGTCGCGCCCTTCAGCGCGCGGAGGTTTCATGTTTCGCAGGCTGGTTGAGAGCAAAGCGGCGACTGTCGCATTGACCGTCGACGGCAAACCGGTTTCCGCTCGCGAAGGCGACACGGTTGCGGCGGCGCTTCTGGCGGCCGGCATCGACCACAGCCGCACCACGCCGGTGAGCGGCGCGCCGCGTGCGCCCTATTGCATGATGGGCGTGTGCTTCGAGTGCCTGGTCAGCATCGATGGCGTTGGCAGTCGTCAAGGCTGCCTCGTGCCGGTTTGCGACGGCATGCGGATAGAAACCCAGCGGGGCAAGCGCGAGGCCGGGCGATGACCCGGGCGACGACAAAGGCCAGCGACCTCGCAGCCGCCTACGATCTGGCCATTGTCGGCGCCGGGCCGGCGGGGCTCGCGGCGGCGGCACTCTCCGCGGGTGCCGGCCTCTCGACTGTCGTGTTCGACGAGAACCCAGGCGTTGGCGGTCAGATCTATCGTGCCATCGCCACGACTCCCGTCGCCGACCGGACTGTGTTGGGCGAGGATTACTGGGCGGGCGCCGCCCTTGCCGCCGAGGCCGAGGCAAGCGGCGCGTTGATCGTGACCGGCGCCACGGTCTGGAGCCTCGACCCGACGCTCGAGATCGGCGTGTCGATCGAAGGCGCCGCCCGCATGATCCAGGCGAAGCGGGTCATCATCGCCACCGGCGCGCTGGAGCGGCCGTTTCCGGTCCCCGGCTGGACTCTGCCCGGCGTCATGAGCGCGGGCGGTGCCCAGACCCTGCTCAAGGCACAGGGACTGGTGCCGCTAGGCCGTACGGTGATGGCGGGCAGCGGGCCGCTGCTGTGGCTTCTGGCGGCGCAAATCCTGCGCGCCGGCGGCAAGATAGACGCGATCCTCGACACCCAGCCCCGGAGGAATTGGCTGCCGGCGCTGGCCTACGCCGCGGATTTCGTGCTGTCGCCCTATTTCGACAAGGGGCGGAGACTGCTGCGCGAAGTGCGCCGCCAGGTGACGGTGATCGGCATCGACTGGCTTGCAGCCGTGGGCGACGACAAGCTGCGCGAAGTCGCGTTCGGCCGGGGTGGCAGCGAGCGGCGTTTGCCGGTGGACCTGCTGTTGCTGCACCAGGGCGTCGTGCCCAATGTGAACCTGGCGATGGCCGTCGGCGTCGACCATGCCTGGGACGCGCGGCAACTCTGCTGGAGTCCGGTGCTTGATGCCGATTTCAACAGCTCGGTTGCGGGCATCGCGGTAGCAGGCGACGGCGCAGGCATCGGCGGCGGGACGGCAGCGGCGGAGCGTGGCCGGATCGCCGCCATCGCGGCGGTGCGCGCGCTGAGGCCCGAAGCGCTGGGATCGCTGCCGTCCGAGCAGGGCGTGCGCCAGAGCCTGCAGCGCGAAGAGATGGGCCGGGCCTTTCTCGACGTGCTCAACCGGCCGGCGCCGCAGTTCCGTCTGCCCAAGGGCGACACCATCGTCTGCCGCTGCGAAGAGGTGACGGCGGCGCAGGTGCGCGACACCGCGGCGATGGGCTGCGAGGGGCCCAACCAGATGAAGGCCTTTCTGCGCTGCGGCATGGGGCCATGCCAGGGGCGGCTGTGCGGCCTCACCGTCACCGAGCTGATCGCCGATGCGCGCAAGGTTCCACCCGCGGAGGTCGGCTACTACCGCCTGCGTCCACCGGTGAAGCCGATCACCCTGGGCGAGCTCGCCTCGCTGCCGATCAGCGACGCCGAGCGCAAAGCCGTGGAGCGCTAGAAACATGCTCTCATCGTCTTCCGGACCGCGAGCCCCCGGCTCGTTCATGAGCGAGCCGGAGGCTCGCGGTCCGGAAGAGCCGGGCCCCGCAGTCCAATGAAGACGGCCGACGTCGTCGTCATCGGCGGTGGCATCCATGGCTGCTCCACGGCGCTGCATCTTGCCCTGCGCGGGCTGAAGACCGTGCTGATCGAGAAGGATTATGCCGGGCGTCACGCCTCGGGCGTCAATGCTGGCGGGGTGCGCCAGCTCGCACGCGATATCGCCGAGATCCCGCTCTCGCTCAGCTCGATGGATCTGTGGGAGCGTATGGGCGATCTGGTGGGTGACGATTGCGGCTTCGAAAGCCACGGCACGGTGCTGGTGGCGGAAAGCGAAGAGGAGCTGGCGGGCTTCCGCGAGCGGGTCGCCGACCTCAGGCTGCGCGGCTTCAGCCATGAGGAGCTGATCGACCGGAAGGAACTCAAGCGCCTGGTGCCGGCGGTGGCCGACCACTGCCCGGGCGGGGTGGTCTCGCGGCGTGATGGCGCCGCCGATCCGTTCCGCACCACGCAGGCCTTTCGCCGCCGAGCCGTCGAACTCGGCGCCGAGGTGAGGGAGGGCGTCGCGGTCACGGGCCTCACCCGTGCGGGCAGCGTATGGCGGGTCGAGACCAGCGACGGCACGATCGAGTCGCCCAGGGTGGTGAACGCCGCCGGCGCCTGGGCCGACCGGATCGCGGCGATGCTCGGCGAGCCGGTGCCGCTCGCCGTGGTGGCGCCGATGCTCATGGTGACCAGCCGGTTGCCCGCCTTCATCAAGCCGGTGGTGATCCTGCGCGGCCGCAAGCTCTCCTTCAAGCAGCTCGACAACGGCACCGTGGTGATCGGCGGCGGCCATCTCGCGGCGCCCTATCGACCGAAACGAGACGGTGATCGACTGGCGCAAGCTCGCGACCAGCGCCGGCACGGTGTGGGAGCTGTTTCCGGCCATGCGCGCCGCCACCATCGTGCGCGCCTGGGCCGGCATCGAAGCCTATATGCCGGACGGCATTCCCGTGGTCGGGCCGAGCGCGACATCGGAGGGAGTCTTCCACCAGTTCGGCTTCTCGACGCACGGCTTCCAGCTCGGGCCGGGCACGGGGGCGGTGATGGCCGAGCTGGTCGCGACCGGCAAGACGAACACGCCGATCGAGGCGTTGAGCATCACGCGGTTCGCGGCCCAGGACGGGTAGCGATCGACGCTCAGGTCGTGGCCAGGATATCGAGGATGCCTCGCAAGGCCAGGCTGTATCCGGCAACACCGAAACCGGCGATCATGCCTTTGCTCGCGCGCGCGGTGTCCGAGACCGGTCCTCGGCGCACCGGGTTCGAGATATGGACTTCGATGGTCGGAAAACGGACCTGCGAGATTGCGGCCACGAGCGCCGGATAGCCGATTGAAAAGCCGGCAGGATTGAAGATTGCGGCGTCGAAGCCCGCGTCATTCGCCTCATAGAGCTTGTCGATGACCTCGCCCTCGATGTTCGAATGGAAGATCTCGGCTTCGAGCCCCAGTTCCGTCGCATAATTGCGGATGCGATCATTGTACTCGGGCAAGGTCATGAGACCGAAAATCTCCGTCTGGACCTTGCCGCGCATGTTCATGCCGGCGCCATGTATTACCAGAACCTTCGGCATGATTTTCCTCTCAATAGGCCGTGACCGGGACGAGCGAACAGTCCTAACACAAGACCATTGCTCCGGCTTCCCCGAGACGCCGTAGAAGGATCAAATGGTGTGCGGCAACACGGACTTGATTGAGGAAGGCGGCGGCGATGACGGACGCGACAAGAGGTACGTGAGAAGCTTTACGACCAGTCGACGCCAGAAGCCCGGCGGTTGGAAGTGGGAGGCGAACTCGCGATTGATTTCGAGGGGTCGCCAGTAGGTCGTATGCCATTTCTCGTATGCGGCCTGGAATATTTTGCTCTGCTCGTTGGACGTCGGGAGCGTCGAGCAATCGCAGTTCGCATGAACCTGAACGTCGCCATTGTTCAAAAAGCAAAAGCTATGCCGGCTGCGGGGATGATATAGCGTGTCGCCGGAAAACTCGAACTCCTCAGGCCGCGCGCGAATGGCTGTGATCGCCGGGCCAAGATCAAGATAGATCATAACCGGTTCCTCCATCTCGACGGATGCTCACCAAACGACGAACGTCGGCAAGCGTTGCAGGCCGTTGTGTGTTTTTTTGAGCGGATGCCCATTTGCCCCCGATGGCGGTGTGGGGAGGCGGAAACGCCAAAATAGGGAAGGCCACCCGATGCGCGGTGCTCGCCCGCGATCTAGGTAGCGCGCCCCGCCAGCGCGGGGTGTTCCCTGACGGGAACGCCGCGCCAATCGCCTACGGTGTTCCAATGCCGCAAGACTTTTCCTTTCCGTTGCCGGCACTCCTGCCGGGTAGCGTCGACGGGCTGCTTGGCCGGCGCGTCATCGAGTTGCACCGCTGGGTGGTGTGCGAGGGGCTGCGCGGCGCCAATGCCCCCGACCTGTTTGCCGGTTTCTGCCAGCGGCTGATAGCCGACGGCGTGCCGCTGTGGCGCGGCTATGCCGCCATGGAGACGCTGCATCCGCAATGGTGGGGGTTCGGCTTCACATGGCGGCGCGATAGTGCCGCCATCCAGCCCGCGCATTTCGGTCACGACCACGCGACAGCGCGGGGATGGGTGGGAAGTGCGTTCCATCAACTCGCCAAGCGGGCCAAGGCCGGCGAACGCAACCCGTCGATCCGCCGCCGCATCGCCGAAGGGCCGCGGGAGCGTGACTTCCCAGCACTCGAGCGGTTCTTTGCCGAGGGTGGCACCGACTACCTGGCCGAGCTCTTCATCTACGGCAAGGACAGCGATCGCGCGCGCGGCTCGGGAATCGTCTACTCCTTCATGACCGATCGGTCGGGCGGTTTCACCGAGGACAACACCATATTGCTGCGCTCGACGCTGCCGGTGCTGTCGATGGCGATGAAGGCGAATGCCGGGCATGTCGACGCCTGCAGGTTGCTGCAGGTCTATCTCGGCGAGGACGCCGGGCGGCGCGTGCACGCCGGCAGGGTCGAGCGCGGCTCGGTCGAGAGCCTGCGCGCCGTGCTGTGGTATGCCGACATTCGTGGCTTCACCGCGATCGCCGACTCGGCGCCCGGCCTCGTCCTCGTCGATCTTCTCGACGACGTCTTCGAGACCTTGGCCGCGTCGCTCCGCCGGCATGGCGGCCAGGTATTGAAGTTCGTGGGCGACGGCATGCTGGCGGCCTTCCCATGCGAGGAGGCGAGCCGGACGGAGACCTGCCGGCAGGCGCTCGACGCCGCATGCGAGGCGATGCGGGCGCTCGACGCGCTCAACGCGGTCCGCCAGGCCGCCGGCAAGATTGCTGCCCCGGTCGACCTCGCGCTCCATCTCGGCGAAGTGCTCTACGGCAATGTCGGCGCCGTCGACCGGCTCGACTTCACCATGATCGGCCCTGCCGTCAACGAGGTCTCGCGCATCGAGGCGCTGTGCGAGCCGCTCGGCCGCAAGGTCCTGGTCTCCGCCGCACTCGCCGCTGCGGCTGGGCTCGGTGACGGTCGCCTGGTCCCACTCGGTCGCCATCGGCTGCGCGGTGTTCGCGATGTTCGCGAGATCTATGCGCTCAACGTGTAATCGACGCCCGCGTCAGCGCGCGCGCCGCCAGTCGTAGCCGAGCCGCGGAAAATGCACCGCCACCTCACCGACCTCGGGATCGGAGCGGAGGAGGGCGATCTCCTCGGCGTCGATGAAATTGACCTCGCCTTCGCTCCAGTCGCGGCCGTTGTCGGCCGGGCGGACGCGGGCGCGTTCGCCGGGGATGGGGTCGCCTTCCTGTGGCTGCGAGGGGCGCGGCGGGGAGGGACTCGCGGCCCGTGCCGCCGCCAGCGCCTCGTCGGGATCGATGTCGATGCGCGTGCCGTGGCCGATTGTTTCCATGCGGTCGCGCCAGGCAAGGAGCCGGGGATAGGGATCGAAGACAGCGCGGCAGTCGATGTGGCGGCCGCGATAGAACCACGCGACGTGATAAGCCGCGAAATCGGCGATGCTCGGTTCGCTTCCCAGCAGATAGAGCCGGCCGTCGTCGAGCATGTTGGCGAGCCAGGCGATCTGCGGCTTCACGAGGTGGAGGTTGCGGGTCGCGGCCTTGCGCACGGCCTCGATCGACGGCACCGGCAGGCCATGCAGGCGGGCACGGTCCTCATGCAGGCCCTCGGGCATGTGGTCGGCGTTGATGCCCGAGACATAGAGCGCCGAGGGCCGCATGAACTGGTGCTCGGCCCACCAGGCCAGCGCGTTGGCGGCGCCGGCGATCGCCGGCGGAAAGAAGGTCGGCGCCGGCCGCCGGCGCTCGAGTTCTCGGGCGATCAGGCGCGTATCGCACCACAGGTCGGCGCCGTCCTGCAATACCGGCGTGCGGCGGTAGCCGCCGGTCATCGGCGTGAGCTTGGGCTTGGGCGCGATCGGCGGCTGGACGACGCCGCGCCAGCTAAAGCCCTTGTAGCCCAGCATGAGCCGGGCCTTTTCCGCGAAGTTCGAGAAATCGTAGTGATGAAGGATCAGGTCGCTCATGCGACTTTGAGCACGCCCTGATCGTCCTCGATCGGCAGCGGGTTCCAGTTGCGCGACACTACCCAGTCGGGTCGCGGCTCGGGTCCGAGCTGAGGCTTGTTGGCCACGGTGTTGCAGGAGATGTAAATGTGCCAGCGATCGTCGGCCGAGAGATTGTGGCCCGAGGCGTGCAGCACATTGCAGTGGAACAGCACGCTGGTGCCGGCGCGGCCGGTTACCGCCACCGGCTCCGGTGAGCTTTTGAGGATCTCGATCATGCGCTGCCTGGGCATCGCCCAGAACTTGTACGAGGTCGATTCGTCATAGACCGGCTCGATGCGGCCGAGCTTGTGGCTGCCTGGGATGAGATAGAGGGCGCCGCCCATCTCCGTGGTGTCGGTCATCATGACGTTGAAGGTCGCCATGTCGGGCCGGGCGCAGCCGTCGCGCATCCAAGAGCCGTAATCCTGGTGCCACTGCCACACTGTGCCCTCGATGGCGGGCTTGGTGTTGATCTTGGTGTGGTAGACATAGACCGCGTCGTCCTTCAGAACCGGCCGCACCGGCTGCAGCACGCGCGGCGTGCGGACCAGGGCATGGAAGGGCTTGGAGCGCGTGACGCCGTCGCTTTCGTGCACGCGGAAGATGGTGCGGACGCCGCCGCTATGCTCGCGCACGACCTCCTCGGCCTCGACCTGGGAGAGGCGCGCCACCTCGCGGCGCAGAATGGCCACCTCGGCACGCGAAAACAGGTCCGGAAAAACCAGGAATCCGTCGCGATCGAACTGCTCAAGCTGCTGTGGGGTCAGGTCCATGAGACTTCCTCCAGGGCGTGTTTTGCCAGACGCTAACACCGCTGGCCGGGGGCTGCAAAGCCGGTCAAAATCCAGCCAACAGACGTGGGGAGTGAATATCTATGAATGGCGTGGTGAACATCGACGACCTGCGCAAGCTCGCCAAGAAGCGGCTGCCCAAGATCGCCTACGACTTCATCGAGGGCGGTACCGACGACGAGGTGGGACTCGTTACCAACGAGCAGGCGTTTCGCAAGGCGCGCCTCGTGCCGCGCTACCTCGTCGATGTGACGACGCGCGACCAGTCGACGACCTTGTTCGGCCGCACCTATTCGAGCCCGATCGGGATCGCTCCCACCGGCCTCGCCGGTCTCTTCCGGCGCGGCGCCGACCTGATGCTGGCCGAGGCGGCGCGCGACGCCAACGTGCCCTTCATCATGTCGGGCTCGAGCACCGGCTCAATCGAGGATCTCGGCCGCCTCGCGCCCGATCACGGCTGGTACCAACTCTATTCGGCCAAGGACCAGTCGGTGTCCGAGGACATGATCAAGCGCTCGGCCGATGCCGGCCTGCGCACGCTGGTCTTCACCGTCGATGTGCCGGAAGGTTCCAACCGCGAGCGCAATACGCGCAACGGCTGGGGCCGGCCGCTGAAGCTCACCTGGAAGGGTAAGTTCGAGGCGCTGCTGCATCCCGCCTGGATGATGGAGTGGATGAAGCACGGTACGCCGTTCTTCGACAACTGGGCGAAATATGCCAACTCCGCCGACGCCAACAAGGTGGCCGATTTCGTCGCCAACCAGAATCGCGCGCCGATGAGCTGGAAGCATGTCGAGCGTTACCGCGAATTGTGGAAGGGAAATTTGGTGCTGAAAGGCATCATGCATCCCGATGATGCGATCCGTGCCCACGCCCTCGGCGTCGACGGCATCATGGTGTCGAACCATGGTGGCCGTCAGCTCGACATCGCGCCGTCGCCTCTCGATGTGCTGCCGGCGATCCGCGACGCCGTCGGCGACAAGATGACGGTGATGTTCGATGGCGGCATCCGCCGCGGCATGGACGCCATCGTGGCGCTGTGCATGGGCGCCAAGTTCGTGTTCGTGGGACGCCCGACGCTCTACGGCGTGACGGCGGGCGGAACGCCGGGCGCCGCCAAGGCGCTCGGCATCTTCAAGCGCGAGATCGACATCACCATGGCGCAGATGGGCGCCACACAGATCGCCGACCTCGGCCCGCAATTTCTGATGTGGAAGGACGAGGAGGACCTGCGCCGCAACAGGCGGTGAAGGATGAGCGCGGTCGATTTTCCGCGCAGGCGCGATCGCCGATGACCACCGCGTCTAGCTGAAAAGGTGGCAGGCGACCATGCGGCCTTCGACCCGGGTCAGCGTCGGCACCTCCTGGGTGCAGCGCGGCATGGCGTGCGGACAGCGCGGATGGAAATGGCAGCCGGACGGTGGGTTGAGCGGGCTCGGCACTTCGCCCGCGACCACCAATTCCTCGTGCCGCTCATCGGGATGGCTCGGCAACGCGGCCGAGAACAGCGCCTTGGTGTAAGGATGCAGCGCGCCGTGGGCCAGCGTGCGGGCGTCGCCACTTTCGACGATTTTCCCCAGGTACATGACCGCGATCTCGTGGCTCATGTGCGCGACGGCCGCCAGGTCATGGGCGATGAAGAGGTAGGAAAGGCCGAGCCGTGCCTGCAGGTCGCGCAACAGATTGAGTATCTGGGCCCGAATGGAGACATCGAGCGCCGAGACCGGCTCGTCCAGTACCACCAGCCGCGGCGACAGGACCAGCGCGCGGGCGATGGCAATGCGCTGGCGCTGACCGCCGGAGAATTCGTGCGGGAAGAGATCGGCCGAGCGTTCCGGCAGGCCGACCAGATCGAGTTGCTTGAGCATGCGGCGGCGAACCTCGTCGGGCGCGGCCTCCTCGTTCGTGGTCAGGGGCTCGGCGATGATGGCGCTGATGCGCATGCGCGGATTGAGCGAGGCATAGGGATCCTGGAACACTGCCTGAACGGACTTGCGGTAGTGACGGCGGCCGGCCTTGTCCAGTTCGGTCAGATCGCGCCCCTCGAAGAGGATGGCGCCGCTTGTGGGCTCCTCGAGCCCGAGCACGAGTTTCGCCGTGGTCGTCTTGCCGCAACCCGACTCGCCCACCACACCCAGCGTCTTGCCGCCCTCGATGGAAAAAGTGATGTCGTCGACCGCGCGCACTACACCGCGATCGGCCCCGAAGATTCCGCGCCGCGCCGGGAAATGCTTGCTGAGGCCAGCGCCTACCAGGACAGCGGTCATGTCACGCCGCTCCCTATCGTCGGGCCGTTCGCCTCGGTTCTCGTGTTGGCCGCCGTACCGGTATCGGGTGCGACGAGCCAGCAGCGCGCGGTGCGGCCCTCGCCAAGCGCGAATTCCGGCGGTTCCTCGGCATGGCAACGGTCGAACGCCGCGGGGCAGCGCGGGGCAAAGGCGCACCCGGGCGGCAGGGATGCGAGGTCGGGCGGCTGGCCCTCGATGGCGGTGAGTTGTTCGCGATTGTCCGTCATGCGCGGGATCGAGCCGAGCAGCGCTTTGGTGTAGGGATGAGCCGGCGCTGTGAAGATGCGCGACACCGGTCCCTGTTCGACCACTCTTCCGGCATACATTACCGCGAGCTGGTCGCACATCTTGGCGACGATGCCGAGATTGTGGGTGATGAAGATCAGCGCCAGGCCATGCTCGCGCTGCAGGTCGCGCAGCAGGTTGAGGTATTGCGCCTGGATGGTGAGATCGAGGCTGGTGGTCGGCTCGTCGGCGATGAGCAGGCGCGGCTCGCAGGAAATGCCGATGGCGCCGACAATGCGTTGGCGCATGCCGCCCGACATTTCGTGAGGAAACTGCGTCACGCGGGTCTCGGGCGAGGCGATGCGCACCGACTTGAGCAGGCCCACCGCGCGCTCCCAGGCGCTGCCACGGCTGGCGCCCTCGTGCACCCGGATCGGTTCGCCGACCTGATTGCCGATGGAAAACAGCGGATTTAGCGAGGCCATCGGGTCCTGAAGGATCATGGCGATGCGTTTGCCCCGCACGCGGCGCATCTCGGTATCCGACTTGTCGAGCAGGTTCTCGCCTTCGAACATCATCCGTCCGCTGACAATACGCGCCGCCGGTGGCAAAAGGCGCAGGATGGTGAGCGCAAGCGTGCTCTTGCCCGAGCCCGATTCTCCGACGATGCCGAGGGTTTCGCCCGCGCCCAGGCCGAGCGTCACGCCGTCGACCGCGCGCACGACGCGTTCGCCCTGCTGGGAGACGTAGTGGGCGGACAGATTCTCGAGCGACAGCAACAGTTCCTTCGACATGGCGGCCGTCACAGTTGACGGAGCTGCGGGTCGAGCTTCACCCGGAGCCAGTCGCCCAGCAGGTTGGCCGACAGCACCATGAGCATGATGCAGATGCCAGGCAGTACCGAGAGCCACCAGTGCCCCACCATCAACCCCTGCTTGCCGTCCGCCATCATCAGTCCCCAGGCGGGTTTCGGTGGCGGCACGCCGACGCCCAGGAATGAAAGCGCTGCTTCCGTGACGATCACCACGCCGAGCATGAGCGTGCCGAGCACGACGGCGGAGTTGAGAACGTTGGGCAGGATGTGGCGCCACATGATCACTCGTTTGGGACAACCGGCGACGATGGCCAGCCGCACGAATTCGCGCTGCTTGAGCGACAGGACCTCGCCGCGGATGACGCGGGCGTAGCGCGTCCAGTACACGAGGCCCAGGATGATGATGATGTTCAATTCGCTCGGGCCGACGATGGCGGCGAGGAAGATCGCGAAGGTGAGCGCCGGCAGGGCGAGCCAGGCGTCCGATACCCGCATGATCACCTGATCCACCCAGCCGCCGAGATAGCCGGAGACTATGCCAAGGATTGTGCCGACGGCGCCGGCGAACAGCACGGCGGTGAGGCCGACGACCATCGACACGCGAGCGCCGAAGATCAGCCGCGACAGCACATCGCGCCCGACATGGTCGGTGCCGAGCAGATGGGCCATGCTGCCTCCGTCCTGCCAGGCCGGCGGGCGATAGCGAAGGCGCAGGCTGCCGATCTGCGGGTCGTACGGCGCCAGCACGTCGGCGAACACGGCGACGAAGGCTATCAGCAGCAGGATCAGGGCCGGTGTGATCGGAAAGCCTTCAAGCCACCTGGGGAAGGCGAAGAGCGACCGCGGTGCAACGGCGATGGGGCGCGTGGCGATGGTCATGGCTCTAGCTCTCCAGGCGGATGCGGGGATCGATCATCGCGTAGAGGATGTCGACGAACAGATTGACCAGAATGATCATGCTGCCGCCCAGCACCACGACGGTCTGAACGATCGGAAAATCCCGGAAGGTGATACCCTCGTAGAGCAGCCGGCCGATGCCCGGCCAGGCAAACACGGTTTCCACCACGACTGCGACGTTGATCATCACGACGAGGTTGATGCCGGCGAGCGTGATCACCGGGATCAGGGCATTCTTGAAGGCGTGCTTGCCGATGACCAGTGCTTCCGGCAGGCCCTTGAGCCGCGCCAGCTTGACATACTCCGACCCGAGCACCTCGAGCATCGAGGAACGCGTGAGCCGCATGTGCGCCGCGGCGAAATACCAGCCGAGCGTAAAGGCCGGCATCACGACATGCGCCGCGGTACCCGATCCGGAGGATGGCAGCCAACCGAGGTAGACCGTGAAGAACAGGATGAGCACCAGCCCGATGAAGAAGGAGGGCAGCGACAGGCCGAGCAGCGTGAAGACCTTGCCAGCGTTGTCCCAGAACCCGCCGACGCGCACGGCGGCCAGGACGCCGCTCGGGATGCCGATCACCAGGGACAGGACCATCGCCACCGAAGCGAGCAGCAGCGAATTGGGCAGGCGCTCGAAATAGAGGTCGAGCACCGGCGTGCGGTAATAGAAGGAGTGGCCGAGATCGCCGGTGAGGAAGCTGCGCAGGAAGAGCCAGAACTGCACCCACAGCGGCTGATCCAGGCCGAACTGGTGGCGCAAATTGTCGATGTCGTCCTGACTGGCGCCCGGCTCGACCAGAAGGCTCGCCGGGTCGCCGGTCACCCGCACGAACAGGAAGATCGTCAGCGACAGCAGGAACAGCGACAATAGCGAATAGCCGGCGCGGCGGATGATGTATTGCTTCATATGACGCGGTCCCCAAGGCTGTCGTCCGGTCACTTCTTGATTGTCACGTCCTCGTACGGTGCCGAATAGGCGTGGCCCTTGATCAGACCGAGCCCGGATTCGCCTACTCGCTTGCCGACCCCGTTGAGGAAGGCGAGTTGCCAGATCGGCGCGTATACACTGCGCTCATGGATGAACTGTTGCGCGCGGTGCAGCAGCTCGGTGCGCTTGGCCTCGTCGATCTCCGCCTCCTGCTTGGCAAACAGCTCGTCGATCTCGGGGTAGCTGCCGTAGGCATAGGCGCCCCCTTTGGCCGCGAACGCGGCCAGCCGCGTCGCTGTGTTGCCGAAGGCACCAGAGCCGCCCTGGATGAGGTTCTTGAGCTTCTTCTGCGAGTAGGAGCTGGTGAAGGCGGCACGCTCGAGAGGCCGCATCTTCACCCGGATGCCGGCCTCCTGGAGGTAGTTGATGATTGCCTCGGCGACATTGGAGTACGAGCCGTCGCAATAATAGTCGCCGGCATCGAAGCCATTGGGGTGACCTGCCGCTGCGAGCAGCGTCTTGGCCTTCGCCGGGTCGTACACTGCCGGCGGCGGCTTCCAATAGAACTCGAAATTGTCCGGAATGATGCTGTTGGTGATCGGCGAGAAGCCCAGCGTCAGCGCCTCGGAGACCGACTTGTAGTCGATCGCCAGCCGCAGCGCTTCGCGCACGCGCTGGTCGTACCATGGCGACTTGGCGTCCCACTGGTCGGCGAAGTAGAGCCAGAAAGGCGCCTGGATCACGACCGCCTTCAGGGTCAGTCCAGGGGTCTTGCGCAATGGTTCGGCCAGTTCGCCGCGAATGGAATAGGCGATATCCACTTCGCTGCGCGTCAGCGCCGCCAGCCGGGTGCCCTCTTCGGGAATTACCTTGAAGACCAGCCGTTTCACGGTCGGCGCCTTGCGCCAGTAGTCCTCGAAGGCCTCGAGCACCAGTTCCACCCCTGGCGTGAAGGAGACGAACCGGTACGGTCCGGCGCCGATCGGCGCCTTCTTGAATTCTTCATCGCCGACCTTCTCGACGTATTTCTTCGGCACGATCCAGCCCGCGCCGGTAGCGGAGCTGTAGAAGGTCAGGAAATCCGGCCAGGGCTCCTTGAGCACGAAGCGCACCGTGCGGGCGTCTGGCGCCTCCACCGCCGCCACGCGCTCCTTCATCATCGCTGCGGACGTACCGCGATAGCGTTCGAAGGAGAACTTGACGTCCTCCGCCGTCACCGGCTCCCCGTTGTGGAACTTCGCCCCGGTGCGCACCGTGAATTGATAGCTGAGCCCGTCCGGCGCCATCTTCCAGCTATCCGCCAGGCACGATTCGGCGGAGCCGCCCGGCATCGGCTTCACCATGGCGTCGTGCAGTGCATACAAAAGCAGGAAGGGCGTGATGATGCCCGGCGTCTCCGCGGGATCGAACCAGGTGGGCGCCAGCGACACGTGTACCGCCCAGGTAAGTTGCCCCTCGGGCGTCGCGGCGAGCGCCGGGCCCTGCCCGATAGCGGCGATGCCCAGAGCCGAAAGCGCCAGGACGCCACGACGGGTGAGTTCCGACGGCGCCGTGCCGTTCACAGGCTTGCTGGTCTGCTGCTCAAATGAACCGCTTCCGGTTTTCATCCGCATTGTCGCCTCCCAGCGGCGTGCCCTCACAGGTTTACGCTTCGGATTCGAATACGCGGTAACGCCTTGTTCTTGCGATCTCTCTTGTCATCGATAGGGGGGCGAGCGGTCGGTAACGCTACCCTTCGGAAGGGTGCCGGTCGGCGCACCCACTTGCGCGAGAATCCTTCGAACTCCGCGACCGCCCACACCCGCGCCTGCTCAGGATGGCAGTGAACTGGTCCTTGCCGATGCGACGCCAGCTAAGACGAGGATCGACCTTTCCGTGAAATCATGGCTCGCTCCCTGTTGGCTATCGCCCGCTTTTGCGCGGGACGGTGATCCTGAATTGGATCTTGGAACTCACGTTAAGCGTGAGGTTAGCATCGCGCAACGAAATTCCGCTAGTCAGTATGGAAGCGGCGGGATAACCGGTATGGCCGCGTCGGCAATCCGCCGTTGCCGGACTGTCGCCCACAGATGCTGTCTTGGGAAAACCAAGCGAGCGCAAGCAGGCCCAAAAGGAAGCGGCGGCGGCCTTTTCAGGTCCCGCCGCCGCTGGTTTGGCGAAGTTCGTCGAGGCCGACGCTTACTGCACGACCTCGAACAGGCCGGCGGCGCCCATGCCGCCGCCGATGCACATGGTGACGACGACGTTCTTGGCCTTGCGGCGGCGACCCTCGATCAAGGCGTGGCCGGTGCAGCGGGCGCCGGTCATGCCGAAGGGATGGCCGATCGAGATCGAGCCGCCGTTGACGTTCAGCTTGTCGTTAGGGATGCCGAGCTTGTCGCGGCAATAGAGCACCTGCACGGCGAAGGCCTCGTTCAGCTCCCAGAGGTCGATGTCATCCATCTTGAGGCCGAAGCGCTTCAGCAGCTTGGGGATGGCATAGACCGGGCCGATGCCCATCTCGTCGGGCTCGCAGCCGGCCACCACCAGGCCCTTGTAGATGCCGAGCGGCTTCAGGCCGCGCTTGGCGGCTTCGGCATCGCTCATGATCACCGCGGCCGAGGCGCCGTCGGAGAGCTGGCTTGCATTGCCGGCGGTGATCCACTTGTCCGGGCCCATGACCGGCTGAAGCTTGGCCAAGCCCTCGAGGTTGGTGTCGGGGCGGTTGCCCTCGTCCTTGGTGAGCAGAGTCTTCTTCTTCGAGACTTCCTTGGTGTTCTTGTCAGTCACCAGCATCTCGGTTTCCATCGGCACGATCTCGTCGTCGAACTTGCCGGCCTGCTGGCCCGCCGCGGTGCGGAGCTGGCTCTGCAGCGAGTACTCGTCCTGCGCCTCGCGGCTGATCTTGTAGCGCGCTGCCACAGTGTCGGCGGTGGTGATCATGGCGTGATAGATGCCGGGCACATGCTCCTGCACCCAGGGGTTCACCAGACGGTTCTTGTTGCCGCCGGGAGGGCCCTGCACCAGCGACACCGACTCGAGGCCGCCGGCGATCATCACCGGCACCTTGTCGACCAGCACGCGCTGGGCCGCCATCGAGATGGTCTGCAGGCCCGACGAGCAGAAGCGGTTGACGGTGACGCCGGAGACGCTGACCGGCGCGCCGGCGCGCATCGCCGAGACGCGGGCGACGTTGGAGCCGGTCGTGCCTTCGGGCGCGGCACAGCCCAGGATCACGTCCTCGACCTCGGCCAGGTCGACCTTGGCGCGCTCGGCGGCATGCTTGATCACATGCGCGCCCATGTCGGCGCCATGGGTGTCGTTGAAGATGCCGCGAAAAGCCTTGCCGATCGGCGTGCGCGCGGTTGAAACGATGACTGCGTCCATAGGGATTTCCTCCAGTTCGAATTGATCAGACGGTAGAGAATTTCTTGCCTTCCTGCACCAGCTTCTTGAGCAGGGGCGCAGGCTCCCAGAACGGGTCGCCCGAGGCGTCGCGGTATTTGAGCAGGGCGTCGTGGATGGCCTTGAGGCCGACCACGTTATCGGCCCACCACATCGGGCCGCCGCGATAGACCGGCCAGCCATAGCCGTTGACCCAGATGACGTCGATATCAAGCGAGCGCTGGGCCATGCCTTCCTCGAGGATCTTGGCGCCCTCGTTGACCATCGGATAGAGGCAGCGTTCGAGGATCTCCTGGTCGGAGATGGCGCGGCGCGTGATGCCGAGTTTCCTGGAGGTCTCCTCGATGATCTTCTCGACCTCGGGGTCGGGGATCGGCGTACGGTCGGGAAGATTGTATTTGTAGTAGCCCGAGCCGGTCTTCTGGCCGAAGCGGCCGAGCTCGCAGATCGCGTCAGCGACGTAGCCGGTGTAGCGCACGTTGCGCTTTTCCTTCTCCTTCTTGCCCTGGCGGATGCGCCAGCCCACATCGTTGCCGGCGAGGTCGCTCATGGCGAAGGGGCCCATCGGGAAGCCGTAATCGTAGATCACCTTGTCGATCTGCTGGGGCAGGGCGCCTTCTTCCATCATGTAGGCCGACTGGATGCCGCGCGAGCGCAGCATACGGTTGCCGACGAAGCCTTCGCAGACGCCGACCAGCACCGGGATCTTGCCGATCTTCTTGCTGAGCGACATCACAGTAGCGATGACGTCCTTCTCGGTCGCCCGCCCGCGCACATTCTCGAGCAGCTTCATGACATTGGCCGGCGAGAAGAAGTGCATGCCGATCACGTCGCCCGGCCGTTTGGTGTAGGAGGCGATCTGGTTGACGTCGAGGCCGGAGGTGTTGGTGGCCAGGATGGCGCCCTGCTTGGCCACGGCATCGAGCTTTTTGAAGACGTCTTCCTTCACTTCCATGGTCTCGAACACCGCTTCGATGACCACGTCGGCATCCTTCAGGTCGTCGTAGGACAGCGTCGTCTTGATCAGCGCCATGCGCTTGTCGACATCCTCGGCCTTCATGCCGCCGCGCTTGGCGGTGTTCTCGTAGTTGGTGCGGATGGTCTTGAGACCACGATCGAGCGCCTCTTGCGAGGTCTCGAGGATGGTCACCGGAATGCCGCCATTGGCGAAGTTCATGGCGATGCCGCCGCCCATCGTGCCGGCGCCGATAATGCCGCCGGTCTTGATCTCGCGTTGCGGCGTGTCGGCCGGCACGTCGAGCACCTTGGCGGCCTCGCGCTCGGCGAAGAAATAGTAGCGCTGCGCCGCGGATTCCTGCGAGGTCAGCAGTTCCTGGAAAAGCTCGCGTTCGCGCTTCATGCCCTCGTCGAACGGCAGCTCGACGGCGGCCTGGACGCACTTGATGATGTTCCACGGCGCCTTGAAGCCGCGCGACTTGCGGGCGATCGCCTTGGCGGTGTCCTCGAACAGCGACGGCGATTCGAGCGTTGCCGCGAGATCGCGGATGCGTCGGTGCGGCGCGTTCTGGGCCACCAGCATCTGGGCGTGGGCGACGGCGCCGGCCAGCAGTTCGCCCTCGACGATCGCGTCGACGATACCCTTGCTCTTGGCTTCGGGGGCGGGGATGTGCCGGCCCGACAGGATGGCGTCGAGCGCATACTTGGCGCCGGTGAGACGCGGCAGGCGCTGCGTGCCGCCGGCGCCCGGCAGAAGTCCCAGATGCACTTCCGGCAGGCCCATGCGGGTGCTGGCCAGGGACACGCGATAATGCGCGCCCAGCGCCGTCTCCAGGCCGCCGCCAAGCGGTGTGCCGTGCAGCGCGGCAACGACGAGCTTGGGCGAATTCTCCATGGTGGCGATGACGTCGTTCAGGTTGGCTCCCTGGGGCGGCTTGCCGAATTCGCGGATATCGGCGCCGGCAATGAAGGTGCGGCCGCTGCCGATGAGCACGATGGCGTCGATATTGGCGTCGTGGCCGAAGGCCTCGACGCCCTCCTTGATGCCGTTGCGCACGGCCGCGGCCAGCGCGTTCACCGGCGGATTGTTGATGGTGAGGATACCGATGCGCCCCTGTACGGAGCGTTGGACGGCAGCGTCGGTCATGGCGGTTTCTTCCCTCGGTTGGGTCGTTGGCGTTGGGTCCGTCTTAGCATGGAAGCGGGCGCCGCCCAGCGGTCATGGGTTCCGCTTTGCGAGGGCCGGTGGGGCATTGATTCATTCGTTTTCAAGCCGTTGGCAAATGGTTCCGCGCGCGACGGTCACAAAAGAGTGTAGCCGTCTGCGCCATCCGGCCAGGCGCTGCAGACGTATTTCGATACGAGGTGGCTGACGCGTCATTCGCCAGATCACGCTCGAAACAGACAGCCCAGGGAGTTCTCAAAATGTTGAAGCGCCATACATTCATCGCGGCGATGGCCGCGATGTCGCTGACGGCGGTCGCGCCGGCTTTCGCCGAAAATCCAATGGTCGGCGGCGCGCCGATGCTGGAGACCAAGAACATCGTGCAGAATGCGGTCAACTCCAAGGACCACACGACGCTGGTCGCCGCGGTCAAAGCCGCCGGCCTCGTCGACACACTGTCGGGTCCCGGCCCGTTCACCGTTTTCGCGCCGACCAACGAGGCGTTCGCGAAATTGCCGCCCGGCACGGTCGAGATGCTGGTGAAGCCGGAGAACAAGGCCAAGCTCACCAAGATCCTGACCTGTCATGTGGTCGGTGCCAATGCCATGTCGCCCGCGATCGCCAAGATGATCGCCGACGACAAGGGCACCCATCCGGTGAAGACGGTTGGCGGCTGCGTGCTGCAGGCCAAGATGACGAACGGCAAGATCACGCTGACCGATGAAAACGGCAACGTCGCCACCGTGACGATCGCCGACGTGAAACAGTCGAACGGTGTCATTCATGTCATCGACACCGTCATGCTGCCGAAGGGCTGATACGCGAAGCTTGACGAGGCGGCGGGGCCTCAAGTCCTGCCGTTCGCGTCGTGCCTTGCGCCATCGCTAGGCGCCTGTTCGAGGCTCGAGACTTCGTTGGTGAGGGTGGTGCGGCGCAGGTCGCGGGCCTGACTGGCGTCGTAACGGCGGGCGCGATGCATGGTGACGCGATTGTCCCACATCACCACGTCATGCGGCCGCCAAGTATGGGCGTAGACGAACATGCGCTGCGTTGCCAACTCGTTGAGATCGCGCAGGAAGGCGCGGGCCTCGGGCACCGGCCAGCCCTCGATTCCACCGGCATGGGCTGAAAGGTAAAGCGACAGGCCGCCCGTCACGGGGTGGCGCCTGACGAGACGCTGACGCACCGGCGCCCATTTTTCGCGCTCGGCGTCCGTGAAATCGGTGAAACCCAGGATACCGCGCGAAAAAATCTGGCTGTGCGGGCAGATCAGATCGCGCACCTCGGCCTTGCCCTCGGCGTCAAGCGCCTCATGGGCGGCGCGCATATCGGCGAACTCGGTGTTGCCTCCGGCCGAGGGGATCGTCCGCGCCGAGAGGATGGAATATTTCGCCGGGACCGGCTTGAACGAGCTGTCGGAATGCCAGAGCTGGTTGCCAAGGCCGAACAGCCGCCGCCGGTCGTCGCGCGGCAGGACCTTGTTGTTGCGGTCGAGATTGGAGATGTCGTTCAGGTCCATGCCGACGCGACGATCCTGCGGCGCGGCGATGTCGCCGGTCGCCTCCTCGAGCGGGCCCAGTTGGTGGCTGAAGACGAGCTGCTGGGAGTCGTCGAGCTTCTGGTCGCGGAATACCAGCACGCCGAACCTGTTCATGCCGTCATGCACGGCGGCGACCTCGGCAGGCGTCAGTGCGCGGGTGAGGTCGATGCCACCCGCTTCGGCAGCGAAGCCGGGGCGCGCCACCGGATCGAAGGGTCTGAAGGAGATGCTCATGATGGGGCGTACGGTGGGCCAGACCCGCCGGTCTTGCAAGCGCGCAAGCCGCAAGCACCGGTTGCGGATACCCGGAGACTGGGACTACCGTCTGCATGGGCCGTGCCCCGATTTTCGGCACCGCCTCAAGGATCGCGTCAGCAGATCGTTATCCAAGGAGGAATAAATGACCATCACCCGTCGTCATATCGCCGTCGCCGGAGCGCTTGTGCTTGGCGCGTCGGCCGCGTTGCCGAGCTCTTCTTCCTTCGCCGAGTCGGCCGACGCGACGGCCGTGGCCGAGGCGGTCGCGGCGCTCACAAAGGCCATGCTCGACGCCGACAAGGCCAAGCTGGAATCGCTTGTCGCCGATCAGTTGAGCTACGGCCATTCGGGCGGCGTGATCCAGACCAAGGCCGAGTTCGTCGACGTCATCGCCAGCAAGAAGACGGTCTACAAGTCGATCGTGCTGTCCGACCAGACGGTCTCGGTCGCCGGCGACAACGCCATCGTGCGCCACGCCTGGTCGAGCGAGAGCGAGAGCGACGGCAAGTCGACAATGTCGAAGATCGGCGTCATGCAGGTCTGGCAGAAGCAGGGCACGAGCTGGAAGCTTCTCGCCCGCCAGGCCTTCAAGGTCTGACCTCCGGGCTCTAGGTACCGCCGTCGGCCTTGATGCCGAGCTTCTGGATGAGCTTGCCGAGCCGGTCGTGCTCGGCAGCCATCGCCGATGCCACTTCGGCGGGACTCATCGGCAGCGGCTCGATATAGGCCATGGCCAGATGCTCGCGGGTCGCGGGGTCGGCGAGCGCCGCGTTTACCGCCTTGTTTAGGCGGTCGATGAGCGGCGCCGGCAGGCCTTTGGGACCATAAAGCGGCAGGGACGAGCGTACCTCGATGTCGCCCACACCCTGCTCGGCCAGCGTGGGCAGGTCGGGCAAGTCTGAAATGCGGTTGGGTCCGACCAGCGCCAGTGCCTTCAGGCGGCCCGCCTTGATGTGGCTCACCACCATGGTGCTGCTGACCATGGCGAGGTCGAGGCGGCCGCCCAGCAAATCCTGCACACCGGGTGGTAAGCCTTTGTAGTAGATCGAGGTTATGTCCAAGCCGTACTTGATCTTGAGCAGTTCGGGCAAGAGATGCGCGCCCGTGCCGTTGCCGGAGTTGAGGTAGTTGAGCTTGCCCGGATTGGCTTTGGCATAGGCCACGAATTCGGCCACGTTGCTGGCCGGCGAGTTGGGCGGCACGCACAGTATGGCGGTGCTGATGCCGATCATCGCGATCGGCACAAAGTCCGTCATCGGATCGTAGGGCACCTTCATGACGAACGGCAGCGCCAGATGGCCCGACACGGTAAAGAAAAGCGTGTAGCCATCGGGCGCGGCGGCCACCAGCATCTGGCCGGCCATGATGCCGTTGGCGCCGGGTCGCGGATCGATCAGCCAGGGCTGGCCGAGCTCCTTCTGCATCGCCTCGGAGATGGCGCGGCCGGCCGTGTCGATCAGCCCACCGACCGGTCCGGGCAGGATCACTCGGATCGGCTTGTTGGGATAGATATCGTTGGCGCGGGCGGCCAACGGCACCATTGAAGCGGCGCCGAGCAGAAGGCGGCGCGTCAGCATCTTGCAGGCCTCCGAATCGATCAAGCGGCGCGGTAGAACGGCTTGTCGCCGCACACCGTGACGCGATGGCCGTAGCGCCGGTGCGGGAAGTAATCGAACATCGCGTGATGCTGTGCGCAGCGATTGTCCCAGAATGCCACCGAATTGGGCTGCCACTTGAAGCGGCACTGGAATTCCGGCGTTTCGATATGGCGATAGAGCATCTCGAGCAACGCGTCGCTCTCGTGCTTCCTGAGCTGCGGGATGCGCAGGGTGAAGCCGCGGTTGACGTATAGTCCTTGCCGGCCCGTCACGGGATGCGTGCGGACGACCGGATGCTCGGCATTGGGGAACTTCATTTCCTCGCGGTCGGTCGCCTTGACCCGGTAATAGTGCGCCTTGGAGCTGTCGTGCAGCGCGGTCAACCCCTGCAGCATCTCCTTGATCGGCTCGGAAAGCGTCTCGTAGGCGCGGTATGTGCTGGCGAACAGCGTGTCGCCGCCGCCATCGGGCGGCACCTCGGTCAGATAAAGGATCGAGCCCATCGGCGGCTCGACATCGCAGCTCACGTCGGTGTGCCATTCCTCGCCGGCGACTCGCTTGGAGTTCTCGTTGGCCTTGATCACCAGGATCTCGGGATGATCCTTGAACTCGATCGGCGCGTTGGGATGGGTGTGCAGCGGCCCGAAGCGGCGGCCGAAATCCTTGTGCTGGTCGATCGTCATCTTCTGGTCGCGGAAGAAGATCACCAGGTTTTCCATCAGCGCATCGTGCACTTCCTGGAACTGCTGGTTGCCCAGTGGCTTGCCGAGATCGACGCCGAAAATTTCCGCGCCGATATTTGGTGTCAGCTTGCGCACTTCGATCGATTGATAGGCCATTTCTGCTTCCTCCAAATCCGGGCTTGTTGATGGAAGTGTACGCTTCCCGGCCGGGCGGCATCGGACAAAGTCGACAGAGTCCGTAATACGGACTAACTTGGTCCGCATGGCGTCCGAAACGGTCATCGAACCCGTCCGCCGCAGTTTCGCGGTGCTGGAGGCGCTGAGCCGGCGCCGCAGCTCGACCTTGAGCGTGCTGACGAGCGAAACCGAGTTGCCGCGGCCCACCGTGGTGCGCCTGCTCAAGACCCTGATCGCGCTGGGCTATGCCGCCCGCGTTTCCCGCCAGCAGGGCTATCGCCTGACCGACCGGGTGCTCGGCCTCTCCGGTTCGATCCGCTTCATCGACCATCTCGTTGACGCCGCCATTCCGCATATGACCCGCTTCACGTCAGAACATGGTTGGCCGCTTTACCTCGCCACGTTGAGCCACGGCGCCATCACCATCCGTCATTCGACGGCGCCGGAAAGCCCGATGTCGTTCGAGGGCGCGGGCCTGAACTCGCCGCGGCCGTTGCTGATCAGTGCTCTGGGCCGTGTCTGGCTTGCTTTCTGTTCCGACGAGGAGCGGCGGAACGTGCTGCGCGACATCGGCGTGCGTCTCAGCCCTGCGCTCGCCGCTGCCTTCGCGCGCATCCGCCGCGATGGCCACGCCTTTACGGTTCTGCCGCGGCCCGGCCGTCTGCAGGGTATTGCCGTTCCGATCCGGCACGGCGATCGCGTGCTGGGCAGCATCTCGCTGCGCTTCACCCGCTCGGCGATGACCGACGCCAAAGCCGGTAGCCGCTATGGCCCGCCGCTCACGGCACTCGCCCAAGCGATAGCCGCCGACACCGCCAGGACGGCGGGATTTTAATCGGCGCCGAGCATGTCGCGGGTCAGGATCACTTTGCCCGACTCGATGTCGCGCACGCTGATCATCGGATAGCCCACCATGGCGTCGGCGCTAGCACGCCAGGCATCGACGATCATGTCGCGCGCCGCCTGCGCGCCGGCGGCAAGCCGGGCTGTCGCAAAATCGATGCCCGCCGGCGTTGCCGACGTGAAGGCGCCCTGCAGGTCGAGCTCGTAGAGCGGCTCGACGAAAATACGCGAGTTCGCAATAAGCGCCTGCGCCCGCGCCTCGATCGAGCAGTCGCAGGGCTTGTACGGCCCGACCAGCCCGGCGACCGCGGCGCGGTCGAGGCGATCGTGCACGAACGCGCCCTCGAAATAGGCATGCAGCGCGCGCGACGTCGAATAATTGTGCGGATTGGGGAAGGGGCCCCAGCCGGCGATATGCACCGAGACATGCATCGGTTGGGACGCGTCGCCGGGATA
>Ga0193752_1001082_pt1 | contig 23745 bp, 22 predicted proteins | sample H1c1metaG_FD_144924 | JGI IMG/M metagenome (GOLD analysis project Ga0193752, IMG submission 144924) | Soil microbial communities from a riparian zone of the East river system, Colorado, United States - H1c1 | ecosystem: Environmental > Terrestrial > Soil > Riparian zone | place: USA: East River...
CGCGCTCCCACGCTGTAGGAAAATTCTGACCCACGTACCGCCAGCTAGCCGGACAGGCGGACAGACTCACAAATGTAGACTTCGGCAATGCACGAGATAAACCAACAAGTTGTGGAGCAGGCCCGGCCCATGAATCGAACCAGAGTCATGATCGTGGACGACCACCAGGTCGTTCGAGCCGGCTTACGTACCCTGATCAACGCCCAGCCCGACCTCGCGGTCGTCGCTGAAGCGAACTCAGGTCGCGATGCGATGGATCAGCTGCGGCAGCACACGATCGATGTGTTGTTGCTGGATCTTTCGCTGCCGGACGTATCCGGTCTCGACGTGCTGAAGCACGCCAAGGCGCATTACGAATCGGTGGGCGTGCTCATCCTGAGCGCTTTCCCCGAGGCGCAATACGGCCTGAACGTGCTGCGCGGCGGCGCCAGCGGTTTCGTCGGCAAAGGCACGGAGGAATCCGAGCTGTTCCGCGCGATCCGCACGGTAGCCCGCGGCGGCCGCTACGTAGGCCCAGACCTTGCGGACCTGCTGGTTGCCGGCGTGCGCGGCGACCCGAATGCGCCCCTGCACAGCATCCTGTCGGAACGCGAATTCCAGATTTTCTGCAAGCTTGCACAGGGCGAGTCGGTTTCTGAAATCGCTAATCGTCTGTTCCTAAGCGTAAAGACGGTAAGCACCTACCGCAGTCGGATCCTCGAAAAGATGTCGATGAAGAGCAATGCCGACATCACCACCTATGCACTGCGGAATAACCTCGTTCAATAGTTAGGGCCGCCGGGCCATGGATGGGGCAATGGAATATCAGTCGACGTCAACCGCGTCCGCGCCGCGCAGTCAAGCCGCGGCGACCGCCACGCGCAAGAACGGCGCGCCGGGTAAACCCCTGCGGATCCTCCTGGTGGAGGATTCGCCGTTGCTGCGCGGCCGGCTGGAAAACATGCTCTCGCAGCACGCCGCCTTCAAGGTCACAGGACTCGCCGCGGCCGAAGCCGAGGCGGTCGAGAAACTCGATTCCGTTCCGTACGACGCCATCGTGGTCGACGTCGAGCTGCGACCGGGCAGCGGCATTGGCGTCATTCGCCAGGCCCGCGCGCGCAACAAGGCGAGCGGCGACGGCGGTCATGTGTGGATCGTCGTGCTGACGAACTACGACCTGCCCACGGTGCGCGAGCGCTGCATGCAGGCCGGCGCCGATCACTTCCTCGACAAGATGCGCGAGATCGACCAGCTCATCCCTATCCTGCTGGGGATCGCGGGACGAAAGCCCTGATGCGATTGCCCTGACCGGGCGACGCTTCCGTATCGAGTTTGCCACCGATTCCGAGCATGCGATGGCGCATGCTGGCCAGCGCGCGCAGCTGTGCCGCATCCATCGCGGGGCCGTCATCACCGATCGTCAAGAGGTAACCCTCACCTTCCGGCTCGAGGACCAATTCCACGTGCTTCGCTCCGCCGCGCGCAAACAGATTGGCCAACGCCTCCTGCGCCACGCGGAACAGCGTGAGTTGCGAGGTGGGCTCGAGATCGAGAATCTCCTCGGGCAGCGTCGCGATGTATTCGATGCCCACGCTGCGGCAGTTCTCTTCGAAATGGCTGCGCAGGGCCACCGGCAGTCCGAAGTGATCGAGTAGTGAGGGCCGCAGTGATTCCACCACGCGACGCTTGAGCGTCATCGCCTGGTTCAGCATCTGGACGACCGAGCGGAATTTCTCGACGCTCGCAGCGTCGAGCGCATCGCCGATGTGGGAATGCAGCCAGGCCATGTCCATCTTGGCCGCCGTGATGAGCCCGCCGAGCTCGTCGTGCAGCTCCTTGGCAAGCTGCGCGCGTTCGGTCTCCATCATGCGCAAAAGCTGCGTGGACAGCGACGACAGTTCCTCGGTGCGCGCGGCAACGCGTGCATCGAATTCCTGATCGTGCTGAACAGCGGCCGGGCTTGCGCCCGGCTTTTCGGCCATCGTCATTCGTGTCCCTCGAGAGCCCCTCACCGAGGGCGGTCAATCTTTCGGCAAATCCTCTAACAAATCAACGAGGTCTTCGGCGTGCTCTTCTTCCTGGGCCAGGATGGATTCGAGCAGCCGCCGCGACGTGGGATCCCGCGGGCCGATGAAATTGACCATCTCGCGATAACTCTCGATGGCGATGCGTTCGGCAAACAGGTCCGCTTCGAGCATCTTGCGCAGCGAAGTGGCCTCGTCGTATTCGGAATGGGCGCGGGATAGCAACGTGGCCGGGTTCAGATCCGGGTCTTCACCGAGCTGCACGATGCGCTCGGCGATCTGGTCGGCGTGCGCCTGCTCTTCGTTGGCGTGCTCGAGAAATTCCGCGGACACGAATTTGGCCCGGATACCGTGCGCGACGAAGTAATGCCGCTTGTAGCGCAATACACAGACGAGCTCGGTCGCGAGGGCGGTCTGCAGCAACTCCACGATCGCCATGCGATCGGCTTCGGGATAACTCGGCGTCACCGCGCCTTTCATCATTTGGTCACGCGCGCGCGTACGCAGCGCCTCGAGATCGGAGAGCAGCGCCCGGTCGCCCGTAGGCGGCGCACCCTTCTGTTTCAGATTCGCATTCATGACTTCTCCTTGTGCGTCTGGCGCCGGTAGAAATTGATCAACAAACTGATGGCGGCGAGCCATAACGATCGGTTCTTGAACAACGACATGCCCAGCATGCCGAGCTTGATAGGCTGCAGCTTCGCCCAGAGCGACTCGCGCGCGGCGCCTTGCAATTCGCGCAGGTTTAGCTCGAGCCAGGCACGTTGCAGCTGCATTTCCGCATCCAGCAGGCGCGCGCGTTCAAGCGGCGATATCACTGGGCGGACTCCGTTCGGGTTCGGGTTGCGGTTCCTGCGGTTGCGCCTGGTTGCTGCGTGTCAGCGTGCGCGAGAGGACTTCGAGATCGAGCCGCAGGCTGTCGAGGAACCAGGCGAGCGAGCCAACCGCCCCGGAGGAAGCCTTGCGCTTCGCCAGAGTAAAGCAGGCGACGCCGGCGACGACGAAGGCCACCACCACGGCCGACAGCACCGGCACGCGCAGGTTCGGCGGCAATGCGATCGCGAGCAGCACGATGCCGCCCCAGATCGATATGAAAATCGCCGCCGCGGCGAGCAGCCGCAGCTGCAGCCGCGCCATTACCAGTTGCGTCTCGGATTGCAGCGCGATGCCGGCCGCATCCATCCGGGTCTCGAGCATGCGCAGCAGGTGCAGCGACATCTCGCGCGCCGGATGGGATTCCGCGCCGAGACCGTTTCCCGGCGCCTTCTCGCCGGCCGCATCCATCACGGACGGTTCAACGACTTGGAAATGAGGAAGGTAACCACGCTGCCTAACAAGGCCGCGATTGCAACGGACTGCCAGGGATTCGCGCGCACAAAACCATCGGCGCGATCCGCGAGGCTGCTCGCCACCACTTCCGCATCCGAGACGGTCGCGGCAAGCTTGGCTCTCGCCTGATGCAGCGTCTGCGTGACACGTTGGCGGACCGCTTCCGCGGCGTCGCCGCCCTCTTCACCCAGCGAGCGCAGCAGCGCTTCGGCCTGGTCTACGATTCGATTCAATTCGTCTATGGCTGGATCCACGGCTGCGGTGAACTCCGGTTGATTGGCGGGTGCATGCATGGCGATTCCTCTTCTGTATGCAGCGCAGGATGAACCCTGAGGGGCGTGGTGCCATTCGGATTTGCAGCGCACGCCATGTAGGAATCTGCTGACTTCAAGGCGGCGCTCCATCTTGGAGCGCCGCTGGCGCAATTCGCGGATACTGGCCCCCGTCCAGTGGAGTAGTGGAAGAGTGACGCGACGAGCCCCTCCCCTCGAAAATATTTCGCGTCATCTGACCACGCAACAAACCGCCCATCGACCCCGATGGGCGGTTCTTTTTTTGTTGTTAGGCGTCGCCGCACTGCTCGGCGGCTGCAAGGTGCTCCCGGAAATCCAGTTCGCGCGCAGCCTGCCGCTATCGCGCTCGCGCGCCCCCATCGATCTCGAGAGTCCCAACGGCATGGTCGGCCGTGCGGCCAGCATCCGCATGACGCGCAGGCTCGCGGCCACCGGCGACACGTCGCTGCTCGACTACCACCTGGCCGCGATGCGCGACATCGGCGCACCGCCGCTGCTGACCGGCAATGGCGTCGAACTACTGATCGACGGGCCGCGCACCTACCAGGCCATGTTCACGGCGATCGAACACGCGCGTGAATATGTCCTGGTAGAAAGTTTCATCTTCGAGGAGGCGATTCATGGCGATCTGCGGCTCAGCAACCTGCTGACGCAGGCCGTGCAACGCGGGGTGCATGTCTACGTGCTGTACGACGCCGTCGGCTCGCTGACGACCGATGAGAAATTCCTCGCCGGCCTCGGTGACGCCGGCGTCACGCTGTGCGCATTCAATCCGCTGAATCCATTCGACCACCGCTTCGCCGGGCTCAATCAGCGCGATCACCGCAAGATCGCGGTGGTCGATGGCGAAGTTGCGTTCGCAGGCGGCGTGAATTTCAGCAACGCCTATCGCATCGCGTCGCGCCAGGCGCGACGCCGTGGGCTGTCGCAGCAGAACGCGCTGCACGAGGGCTGGCGCGACACGCACATCGGACTGCGGGGCACCGCCGCCAAACACCTGGAGAACCTGTTCCGCCAGACCTGGACGCTGGCGCAATGCAAGGGCGTGGTGCAGCCTGCGTATCGCGAAAATGCCGTCAAAGGTGGCGACACGCTCGTGCAGATCGTCGCCAGCTCGCCGCAGGATACGACCAACGACATCTACGTGACGCTGCTGTCCGTGATCACCTATGCGCAGGCGAGCATCGACATCACGATGGCGTACTTCGTGCCGGACGACGTGCTGGAAAATGCACTGAAGGCCGCGGCACAGCGCGGCGTCGAGGTGCGCATCATTCTGCCCTCTTACAGCGACTTTTCAGGCGTGTTCTATGCCGGGCGCGCTCACTACCGTGAATTGCTCGACAGCGGCGTGAAGCTGTACGAGCTCGAAGACGCCTTCCTGCACTCGAAGAGCATCGTGGTCGACGGCGTGTGGTCCTCGATCGGCTCGACCAACTTCGACTGGCGCAGCTTCGTGCACAACAACGAGATCAGCGTGTGCGTAATCGATCAGGGATTCGCGCGGCAGATGAACGCCGCTTTCGCGACCGACCTCGCCGCTTCGAAGGAGATCACGCTCGCGACTTGGAAAAAGCGCGGCTTTCGCGAGCGCTTCAAGGAACTGTTGTGGCTGCCGATCCAGTACTGGCTGTGATCAACCACTCGATCACCTTTGCCACCGCGGGCCTGGAGGCGGATTCGCCTTCTGTCACCAACCAGTAGGCTTGCGGAATCTCCACCCGCTCCGCGCCGAACGGACGCATCAACGTCCCCGCCACGAGATCGCCGGCCGCAAATCGCGCGCGCGCCAACGCGACACCCAGCCCCTGCGCCGCGGCCTGCAATACCAGGTCCGACGAAGTGAAGCGCGGCCCGACGCGCAGATCGACGCCGCGCGCAGGATGTACGTCGAACCAGCGCTCCCACGCGGCGGCCGGATCGCGATCGTGCAACAGCCGCGCACGCGCGATGGCACGGAGCGGGTTGCGCTCGCGCAGCGATTGCCAGTAGCGCCGCGTCGCCACCGGAAACAGCGCATCGTTCATGAGCGGCTGACCCGACCCTTGCGGCCACGGACCCGCACCCATGCGCACCGCCAGGTCCGCGCCCTGCTCCGCGATCCCGCGGACCGATTGATCCGTCGCGATAGATAGTTCGATCCACGGCTGAGACTGCACGAACGACGCCAGGCGCGGCAACAACCAGCGCGCCGCGAATGAAGCGGTCGTCGCCACGATCACCGAGTTCGGCGCGCGCAGTTCACGCACGGCGCCGACCGCACGCTCGAGTTCGGCGAGACCTGCCGAGGCGGCCTGGCCGAGGGCGCGCCCCTGCGGCGTCAATGAGATCGCCGATTTGCCGCGGCCCGACTCGAACAGTGCCACGCCCAGCCAGGACTCGAGTTCACGAATCTGGCGGCTGATCGAGGAGTGAGTGACCTCCAGGCTGCGCGCCGCGATGCGCACGCCGCCGGTTTCGTAAACGGCCGAGAACGCTCGCAGCGCGGTCAGCGGAAGCTTTTGCATGGTCTCGGATTCGCACCAGTTGCGCCGCAATCGGCACCACCTGCCGCTGCATGCGCCGCCATGATACCGGACATGAACAACCTGTTGCCGGTCGTCAGCATGCTCATCGTCGCCGCGCTCACGCCCGGCCCTAACAACATGCTGGCGCTCGAATCCGGCACGCGTGGCGCGCGCGCCGTGCTGCGCGTGGTCCTCGGCACGGTCTGCGGTTCACTGCTGCTGCTGTCACTCTCATCGCTCGGCATCGGCGCGCTGCTGGTCGCGCTGCCCGCCCTGTCAACCGGCTTGACGAGTCTCGGCGGCGCGTACCTTGCCTGGCTCGGCGTCCGCCTGGTGTGGCCGCGCACGGCGCATCGCGGTGCGCAGGCTCCTCGCCCACAGCCGGCGACAGTACTCGCGATGGCGCTGTTCCAGCTCGCGAACCCCAAGGCATGGCTGCTGGTCGGCACGGCAGTCACGCTTTTGCCGGGGCTGGAAAACCTGCTCCCGCTGACGCTTGCGATCATCGTCATCACGACCGCATGCCTCTTGTCGTGGGCGCTGCTTGGCGCTGCCACATTGCGGCTGCTGCGGCAACCGAAGACCCGACGCCGCTTCGACATCTGCATGGGATTGACGCTCACTGCGTCTGCTTCCTGGAGCGTGCTCCATGCCATCTGAGTCGATTCGCGTGCTGGCGATTGCCGCGAGCCTGCGCCGCAATTCCTGCAATGGCCACCTCGCCGATGCATTGGTCATACGGGCGCCCGCTGATCTGCGCATCACGGTCTACCGGGAACTCGCGGCGGTGCCGCTGTTCAACGAAGATCTCGAAGGAGATGGTGGGCCGCAGGCCGTGCAACATTTGCGCGCGGCGGTCGCCGCGGCGGACGCGTTGCTGATCGTGACGCCTGAGTACAACCAGGCGATGCCGGCGGTGGCGAAGAACGTCGTGGATTGGCTCTCGCGTGGAAATCCGGATGTGTTGTCAGGCCGGCCCGCCGGCATTCTCGGTGCGACGCGCGGACCGTGGGGCACGCGCCTGTCGCAAGCCGCGCTGCGCCACACGCTCGCCGCCTGCGAAGCGCTGGTCATGCCCACGCCGCAGGTCTACGTGCGCAACGCCGCCGAAGTGTTCGCCGCAGATGGCACGCTCGGCGATGAACGCACCGATGCGTCAGTGCGTCGATTCTTGCTCGCGTTTCAGGACTGGGTAGTGAGGCTGCGGAGGTAAGCAGGTGCCGGCTGGGGGAAATGGGGACATCCTCGTTTCCTCCACCCGGCACCCCGTCACTAACGGCCGTCGCGGTCCGAGTCGCCGGGGAGTACCCGCTCGACGCTGTTCCAGGCCGAACGGATCGCCTGCTTGGCATCCACCCAGGCAAGTTTCGATTTGCCCTTGGCGATATCCCAGCCCGCTTCGAGACGTGTCTCGATGTCCTCGAAGCGCGAATGCGGGTTCTCTTCATATGACTTGTACGCGTAGCGATACGCGGGGTCGAAGTCTTCCCACTCGTAGCGCGAGTCGTAGTAAGGCTCTTTCTTGAATGCGTTTTGCCAGTGAGTGGTGAAACGCTCGATCCGATTTTCGCGTGCCATGTATTTCTCCTGATGGCGGAAGGGCCGCGCTTGCGGTGCCGTTCCACTGTGCCGCAGAGTGTTTTCCGGTTAAGTCGGAGTGCGCGCCCTAAACCTGTAGGCCAAATAAAACGGGGCCGGAGAATTACTCCGGCCCCGTCACATCAGCCTCGCTAGAAGGCTATATCGAACGATTACTTCTTGACGTCGAGCTCGTTGTCCACGCTCTTGACGTTGTCGACTGCGCGCGCCAGCTCTTCGGCCGTCGACTTCGCTTCCGAAGAATCGACGAAGCCCGACAGTTGCACCTTGCCTTCACGCGTCTCCACATTCACCTGGTGCGCCTTGGTGCGTGGGTCGCCGGCGAGAGCAGCCTTCACCTTCGCGGTGATGGCGCCGTCGTCGACAACTTCTTCACCCGTGCGGCCGGTGGTCTTCACCGTCAGGTTGTTGCGGACCGAGGTCACGCCCTTGGTGGTCTTCGCAACTTCCGAAGCGCGCTCCTTGCTCGCCGCGGTATCCACGAAACCGTTCAGCTGAACGGTACCCTTGAAGGTCTCGACGTCGATCTGATGGGCTTTCGTGACCGGATCAGCGATCAAGGCGGCCTTCACGCGCCCCGTGGTCACCGAATCGTCCACCTGCTCACCGGGCGACTTCTGCGTGCGCGTCGAAGCGCAAGCAACCATCGCCAGGGCCATGACGAACACGATCGCGCCCACAAAACCTTTTGATTTCTGCATATAGACCTCTTATCTCCGAGCCGTATTGGCAATGAAACTGACTACTGCGAGGATCAGGAAGACAAAGAACAGGATCTTCGCGATTCCCGCTGCGCCTGCGGCGATGCCGGCAAAACCGAACACAGCTGCAATGAGCGCGATGACGAAAAAGATGACTGCGTAGTGAAGCATCGATATCTCCGCACTTGTTAGAACGCACCGGAACTTCGGTGCCGGCGGGACGCATCATGGACGGAGTCATCAAGCTGCAATGCAGGCTGGCGGGCGCATGCCACGTAGGTGCATGCCCACATGGCTGTAAGCCCCGGGGATTACAAGCGTGGGAAAAAGAGGTGTTGCCGGCGCGCGAATCGGGTGACTCGCCGGCCAGGGCGCCGGATCGGGCGAAAAGGGCGGCGAGCGTCTTACTAGTCGTCGGCTAGTTCGAAGACCTCGTCACATTGTTTGGCGAGTTTCGGATCGATGTGCGCGCGATCATCCGCGCCTAACACCACGATGCCATCGTACTTCTCGATCCGCTGGCGCAACTGCGCCACGTTCAGATTGGGAAAGCGCCCGGAATCCTCAGCCGCAGGCTCGCTCTCGCCGAACAGGTGATCCGTATCGTCGAACAGCAGCACCGCGTCCGAAGCTTCCGCCGCCTTGAACAGCGCGTCGAGATTTTTCTCCGTATCGCCGACGTATTTGCTGACGATGCGCTGCAGGTCGATCTCGAACAGATCCACCGACAACTCGTGCGCGAACAACTGCGCCGCAAGCAGTTTGTTCTTCCCCGAGTGTCCGGTGAACAACACTCGTAATCCGCGGCAGACGCCGGCCTGGCTGCCTTCAACTTTCGCACGACGCGTCGCCAGCAGGCGCTCGAGCACCGGTTTCAATTGTTCGTCGTGCATCATTCGGAGCCTCGTCCGGGAAACAGTGCCTTGAGCAATGGCCGCCAGTGGTCTTCGGCCAACCGCCGGAAACCTGTAGTGCACCCCAGTCGTTTTCCCTCATCGGCGCCGAACTATACTCCCGGCCATCCTGCCGAAAACAGCCGCGGAGCAATGCCCTTGATCGATCTCTACTTCTGGCCCACGGGCAATGGCGCAAGACGCTTGATCGCCTTCGCCCTGATATTCCTCGCCAGCGGCGCCGCGCTCGCCGCGCCCGCCCTCACGACGCCGGCGACCGCCCCGGCCGGCTCGATCATCACATTACAAGCCACGGGCAGCGGTAATCCGCGCGAGTTCGTGACCATCGTGCCAAAGGGTATGCGCGATGGCGCCTATCAGGGTTATGTCTACGTCAAGCCGGGCGATCTCAAACTGCAGACGCCCGCCGAGGCAGGCGACTATGAGCTGCGCCTCACCGAGGCGATTAGCCCTTACAAGACCATTCTCGCGAAGCCCATCAAGCTCATCGCCAGCAGCGCAAGCGTGAGCGGCCCGGCGACGGTTGCCGCGGGCGCCCTTTTCGAAGTGAAGTGGACCGGCCCCAGCAACGAACGCGACTACATCGCGATCGGCGAGGCGGCGCCCAACGGCCGTCTCTACCTCGATTACAAGTACACACGCTCCGGCAGTCCCATCAAGCTCGCGGCCCCGGAAAAGCCCGGCGACTACGAACTGCGTTACATCTTGAGCCAGGGCGACACCGTCATTGCGCGACAGCCAATTACCGTCGGCGCCGTCAACGCAACGGTGACCGCTCCCGCACAGGTTGCGGCCGGCGCAAAGTTCAAGGTGAACTGGACCGGACCCAACAACGAACGCGACTTCGTCACGCTGGTGAAAGCCGGCGCCGCGGAGAAGACCTACGAGCGTTATGCGTACACGAAGGCCGGCAATCCGCTCGAGCTCATAGCGCCGGATGAGCCGGGCGCCTACGAGCTGCGCTACGCCAGCGGCACGCAATACCTCACGCTGGCGCGCGCGAACATCACGGTGGGCGCGATCAGCGGTACGCTCACCGGTCCCGCGCAGGTCGTGGCCGGAGAAGGCTTCAAGGTCGGCTGGAAGGGTCCGGACAACGCGCGCAATTTCATCACGATCGTTCCGCAGGGCGCGCGCGAAGGTGCGTACAGTTCTGCGTACGCCTACACCGCGCCGCGCGACAACCCGGTCAACCTGATCGCACCGCTCGCCGCCGGCGAATACGAGCTGCGCTATTCCACCGCCGAGAAATACCTCACGCTGGCGCGCGCCGGCATCAAGGTCACGCCGGCCAGGAACGAGCCCGGCCTCGTGGCCGTGAGTCTCGCTGCCGGCACGACGTCGGGCGGCGCCATCGAGATCATCCTCGATGCCTCCGGCAGCATGCTGCAGAAGTTAGGCGCGCAGCGGCGCATCGACATCGCCCGGCAGACACTGACCAAACTCACCTCCTCGACCATTCCCGCCGGCACGCCGTTCGCGCTGCGCGTGTTCGGTCGCGAGGTGGATTCCTGCCAGACGGATCTGGACGTGCCGGTGGGACCGCTGAATGCCGCCGCGGTTGGTCAACGCATCAACGCACTGGTTGCAAAGAACGGCGCCAAAACACCCATTGGAGCTTCGCTTGCCAAAGTGGCCGACGATCTCGGCAGCGTGAGCGGCGAAAAACTGATCGTGCTCGTGACCGACGGCGAGGAAACCTGCGGCGGCGATCCGGCCGCCGAGATCGAAAAGCTTCGCAAGGCGGGCGTAAACACGCGCGTCAGCATCGTCGGCTTTGCGCTGGAAGACGAAAAGCTGGCTGCCACTTTCCGGCGCTGGTCGGATGCCGGCGGCGGCGCGTTCTTCGATGCCAAGGATGCGGCCGGCCTCGACAAGTCCCTGACCGAAGCCCTGCGCCCCGGGTTCGAAGTGCTGAACGCCCAAGGCCAGGTGCTCGCCAGCGGCATCGTCGGCGGCGAAGCCGTGAAGGTTCCGAGCGGCACGCACCGCGTGCGCATCAAGGGACGGCCGGAAGCGACGAAACCGGTCGCTGTGAAGCCGAAGGAAACCGCGAGCGTGTCGTTCTAGAGCTCAACTCGATGGGGACAGCCTCAGCATCAGCACATCGTGGCCCGGCACTTCGATGGCGAGCGCCTTGCCGGTATTGCCGACGAATCGGCCGTTCCAGAGATTTCGCAGCTTGTAGCTAGTGCTGCCAAAGGCCGCCGCGCGTTTCGACAGGTCGTCGTCCACGTTTTCCGCCTTCCAGTCGAACGAGACCTTGCGCGGATCCTTGTTGCGGTTGAGCACCAGCATGGCCCAGTCGTTGCCGGCCAATGGCTTGAACCAGTATTCGATGCCATCGCGCGCCGCGTATCGAAACGCCTGCACACCGAGCGCGTCCTGGTTCACCGCGATCACGGACTTGTTGGTGAGGATCGCGGTCGTCTCCTTCGACATGTTGCGGATGTCGTTGCCCGCGATCAGCGGTGAAGTGAGCATGGCCCACAGCGAGAAATGCGCGCGGTCCTCGTTGACCGTCATGGCATTGCCGACTTCCATCATGTCGGCGTCGTTCCAGTGATCCGGGCCCGCGTGAACGCGCAGGCCGTCCTGCTTGTCGAGAATGTAGAGCACGCCCCAGGATTTCCACGTGCCGTGGTCTTCGATGCAATCGAAGCATGGCGTGATGTCGCCGGTCGTACGCCATGAATGACCGACGTCTTTGGCCCATTCCCACGGCTTGTTGTCGCCCCACTCGCACAGGCTGAACAACACGGGTCGCCCCGCTTTGCGCAGCGCCTCGCGCATGGTCAGGTATGCGCCCTCGGCCTTGAGGCCGTTCGTATCGCACCAGTCGTACTTCAGGTAATCGATGCCCCACTGCGCGTAGGTCAGTGCGTCCTGGTATTCGTAGCCGCGGCTGCCCGGCTTGCCGCCGCAGGTTTTCCAGCCCGCGTCCGAATAGATGCCGAGCTTCAGGCCCTTCGAATGCACGTAATCCGCCAGCGCCTTCATGCCCGACGGAAAGTGCTCCTTGTTAGGGTGAATGAAGCCGCGCTCGTCGCGCGCGCCGTGCCAGCAGTCGTCGATGTTGACGTACTGGTAGCCGGCATCCTTCATGCCGCTCGACACCATCGCATCCGCCGTTTCGCGGATCATCTGCTCGTTGACGTTGCAGCCGAACTTGTTCCAGCTGTTCCAGCCGAGTTGCGGGGTCCTGGCAAGGCCTTCGAACTTCTGCGCAAAGGCGGAATTTGCGGCGAGCGCCAAAAGGAACGCATATGTCAAGTGATAGGTTTTCATTCGACGAACGTCCCCTCGCATACATTGGTTGTGTTCTGCTGATAGCCGGATACCCAGCCATCTCCGAATTTTCCGCGCCGCCAGATGACATCGACGCAGCCACCGGCGCGCACCGCGTCAAAGACCGCCTGGTCGATCTCCACCTTTCGCTCACCACGCGCATCCGGCCAGCCCGCGACCACGAGGTAGTAGTCCCAGCCGTTCTTTTTCTCACTCTTGTACACGCGATCGACCCGTACGCTGTAAAGCGCCGGCGGGCTCGTATCCCGATGTTCGTTGTACCAGGTGAGCGATCCGCCGGCGGCGAGCCAGACTCCCGGTAACGCTGCGAGCAGGATGTCGACCAGCGCACGCTGCGCGGATGAGGTTCCGTGCAGCCGCAACGCATAAGCCGTCAGCAGAGCCAGCGCGGCGAACGCGACTGTCCAGTTGCTGATACGCACGATGTTCTCGCGCACCACCTGCTGGTCATCCAAAAAGATGTCATAGATGCCACCGACGATGCCGAGCACGGCGCAGATCGAAGCAATGATTGCCATCAACGTGCGCGCGGCAATCGTCGGATCCCGTGCGCTCTCGAGCTCTCTGCCCGCAAGCGGAAGCAGCCGTTCGCGCAGCAACTGCAGATCGTCGCCGAAGGTTCGCGCGAACCGCTCGCGCAAAAATGCGTCGCTCAACGTGCGCGCTTCCCCCTCGCTGCCGCATTCCAGCCACAGGCGCCCGTGCGCGCAGTAGATCGAACGTCCATCGGTTGCGAGCACACGCGATAGCGTCTGATGCAACGCGGCGTCGCTGGATAGAGCGCTCTGCAGCAGCGGATCGTCGCAGGTGATGTAGATGCGCTGATCGAACGTTGCGTCGCCGGTTTCCCATTCGCGGGCGAGGCCGACGTACTTGGCGAATCGATCCAGAAAAGTCTCCAGCCGCAGGCTGAAATCGAGGCCGCCCGGCAGGTCGATCGAGATGCTTGCACCGTTCAGGGAATTGCCCTTGCCGCGATAGATGTTGACGTCGACGCCAACCTTGCCGATCTCGACGTGTTTGCCGCGCCGCCACTGTCGCCGCCACGGCGCGGTGGTTGCCAATAGCCCGATGAACGCCAGGATGAGAAGCGTGATGTGTGCGTCGAAAAACATGCCAGTCGACGGCGATCCTACGGGCTGGCCCAGGCTTCGGTTTCATTGACCTCGGTTTCGCGGGTGCATGGGTCCGGCGGATTCACGCACTTGGGGCGCGCACCAACCGTGTAGTGAAAGCGATCGTCGGACTTCGGCTCACGCGCGCGATTGCGGATCGGGTCGAAGTTGTCACTGATTTTTCCGTCGATGTCGACGCGCGTGCAGCTCGTGTCGACGCAATCGGTATTCATGGGCAGGCCGCTCGCGATCGCCTTGTGGAGCATCCATCGCAAGGTGATGTCGTTGAGCGCGTGGTTGTTGTTGCCGCCGCCGACGTCCGAGTGCACACCGCGAAACCACACCTCACATCCGCCGCGCACGCGCGTCGGACGAAAGGCCTGGCGCGCTTCGTCGAGCGCCAGCGCGTGATAGCAGTACTTGACGGCCTTGGGCAGACCGAGGTGGTAACCGAGATTGATGCGATTGAAGTTGAAGCCTGGCAGATTGATGGGGATGCCGAACGCGGCGACTACATCCCACACTCCGAGAAAGCGGATCTGCGGCTTTTCCACTTGGCCATTCACCTTCACGCCGTCGTCGGTGACGGCGTTGGCGAAGTGGACCGCCAATGCGGCACCGCGGCTGAATCCCACGATGTCGATGTCGCGATCTCCGGCGGCGAACTGTTTCGCCATGTCGCGCTGCGCGTCTTCGATGCGATCATGGCCGCCCACGCCGAACGCGCCGCCCATGATCTTGCCGAGCGTGCCGTGCTTGGTGCCGACGCCCTTGTAGAAGAATTTTGTGCCGGTGTAGAGGTCCTTGAACCTCACCACGTTGGTGTTGAGGTCGTAACGGCCGGCATCCTTCTCCGAGTTCCAGGTCCCGTCGAACGCATAGAGCGCCATGGTGAACCGCCTCCCCAGCAGTGGCGCGAAGAATACATCAAAGGGGACATTCCGGGTTTTCAGCAGTTTGGTCGCGCTGCGGCAACGACCGCCTGTTACCCGTTGTATGAATCCGCGCGTTTGCGTCAGTTTCTGCTGGCGCGCGCGACGCCGACCGAACGATAAATTGCGCGGATGCCAAGGACAGCTCGCGGCATCGCCGCTGGTTATTGCTACCACGTGATCAATCGCGCCAACAACAAGGCGCGCATCTTTCATGACTACTCAGATTACGCAGCATTCGTCGGGCTGATCGCCGCGGCTCAATTGCGAAATCCGGTCGCGCTGCTTGCGGCCTGCCTGATGCCGAACCACGTTCACCTGGTACTTCAACCGGCAGCTGATCGCGACCTTGCGCGCTGGATGCATTGGCTATTCACGAGCCACGTCGGCCGGCATCACAGGAAATACCAGACAGGAGGGCGGCTCTGGCAAGGCCGGTTCAGAGCCTCCGCGGTCCAACGTGACAATCACCTGCTCATCGTGATGCGATACGTGGAGCGCAATGCACTCCGCGCGCGACTGGTTAGCCGTGCGGAGGACTGGCCTTGGGGTAGTTTGCACTGGCGGCTGCGCGAGCATCCGTTGGCCATGCCGCATGCGTCGCCCGTGCCACTTCCCACGGATTGGGCACAGCTAGTTAACGAGCCGCAAACTCCGGAGGAGCTGGAGTCGCTGCGCGCAAGCATCAACCGGCAGCGTCCGATCGGTTCTGAAAGCTGGGTGGCATGCGCGACGCAAGCGCTCGGAATGCAATCGTCAGTTGGAACCTCGGGCCGTCCCCGGACTCGCGTCGGCTAACAACTGTTGCGCAAGTACGGTGAAACCAGGAATGTCCCCTCTACATCAGGACCTATTGCTCGCGCGCAACAAAAACCAGGAATGTCCCCTCTACTGCGCGACCAACATGTCGCACAGCGTCGCGGGATCCACCGGCTTCACCAGATGCATATCGAACCCTGCTTCACGCGAGCGGCGGCGATCCACATCCTGCCCCCACCCCGTGAGGGCCACCAGAATTGCGCCGCGGCCCCAGCTCTCCGCGCGAATCCGCCGCGCGACCTCACAACCATCGAGCTTGGGCATCCCGACGTCGAGCACCACGATCTCAGGCTTCCTTTGCCCCGCGAGCGCCAGCGCTTCCTCGCCATCCGACGCGCAAGTCACTTCATGGCCTTCCATTCGCAACATGAGCGCCAGGCTCTCCAAGGCATCCTGATTGTCATCGGCAATGAGAATGTTACGACGTACCTGCATGACTGCCACTTTCCCCTGTTTTGTTTGCCCCACTTCGCGCGCGGCGCCATCCGCCTCGAACAACGGCAACCGCACGGTGAATTCGCTGCCCTGATCGGCACCGCTGCTCACGACATTGATCTCGCCGCCATGCAACTCCACCAGCGCGCGCACCAGCGCCAGCCCGATTCCGAGGCCGCCGCTGGTCGATGTACGCTCGCTCGGGATCTGCGTGAACAGCTCGAAAATGCGCGGCAGCGACTCCTGCGAAATACCGATGCCGCTGTCGCGTACGACGATCTCCGCGCGACCTGCATGCGCGCGCGTCGCGAGCACGATCTGCCCGCCGTCGCCGGTGTACTTGGCCGCGTTGTGCAGCAGGTTCCCGACCACCTGCGCGAGGCGCACCGGATCTCCGCGAACCGTCAGCGCCGCATCCGCCGCATCGATCTCCAGGTGCTGCTTCTTCTGGTCGAGCAGCGGCTGGACGGTTTCGACGGCCGCGGCGATCACATCCGCGATCGGCACCGCCTCGCTCACCAGCACGATCTTGCCGCGCGCAATGCGCGACACGTCCAGCAGGTCGTCGACGAGCCGGATCATGTGCTTCAACTGGCGCGCGATCACGCCGCGCGACCAGATGATCTTCGGGTCCTGCGTCTCGCCCTGCATCAGCATGTGCGAGGCGTTGCGCAACGGCGAAAGCGGATTGCGCAATTCGTGCGACAGCATCGCGAGGAACTCATCGCGCTTGACCACCGCATCCTTGAGCGAATTCTCCGCGCGCACGCGTTCGCGAATCTCGGTCTCCAGCCACTGGTTGGACCGCAGCAGCTCTTCGTTCACCTTCTGCAGGTGCCCGTTGATCTCCTCGAGCTCGCGCGTCTTCTCCGACTGCAGCGCGAAGTTGGCCTCTTCGAGGTTGCGGTTGGACTCCGCCAATTGTCGGTTGACGTTTTGCAGCGCGCGGCGCTGGCGATCGAGCTCGATCAGCACCGCGACCTTGCTGCGCAGGATCTCCGGCACCACCGGGATGTACACGTAGTCGATGGCGCCGGCCTTGTATCCCTTCAACCGGTCGAACTCGGTCACGTGCACGCCGGTGACGAAAATGATCGGCGTGGTCTCGAAGCGCGGATGATCGTGAATCAGCGCCGCGGTCTCGAATCCGTCCATGCCCGGCATCTTCACGTCGAGCAGCACCACCGCAAAGTCCTGCTTCATCAGCGCCTCGAGCGCTTCGAGGCCGGAGTTTACCGCCACCAGGTTGTGGCCCAGCGGTTCGAGGATCGCGCGGTAGGTCAGAAGGCGCGCAGGCTGATCGTCCACCATCAGGATGTTGGCGGCATCATGACCGTGGGGAATGGCAGGGACGGAGGCGTTCATTGATGTGTGTCCCTACGGTTGCAGCCACATGCGTACCAGCGACAGCAGCTGGGTGGTGTTCACGGGCTTGGCAACGTAGTCGGAAGCGCCTGCCGTCAGGCATTTCTCGCGATCGCCCTTCATCGCCTTGGCGGTCAGCGCGATGATTGGCAACGAGCGGAAGGCGGGGATCTCGCGGATGCGCCGCATGGTTTCGTAGCCGTCCATCTCCGGCATCATGACGTCGGTCAGGATCAGCGACACGTCCGCATGCTGCGCGAGCAGTCCGATCGCGTCCTGCCCGTTCGTGGCGGTGATGACGTTCATGCCATGCCGCTCCAGCAGGCTGTTGAGTGCGAAGATGTTGCGCACGTCGTCGTCGACCACCAGCACCTTGCGGTCGCGCAGCGGTTCGTCGCTGTCGTGCAGCTTCTCGATCATGCGCTGCTTGGGCTCTGGCAGGTCGGTGATCACCCGGTGCAGGAACAACGCGGTCTCATCGAGCAGCCGCTCGGGCGACTGCACGCCCTTGAGCACGATGCTCTTCGCGCGCTGGCGCAATTCGGTTTCCTCCTCCTGCGTCAGTTCGCGCCCGGTGAACACGACGATGGGCATGTCGCGCAGGCGCTCGTCGAGCTGGATCTCCGACAGCAGCTCGAAGCCCGAAATGTCGGGCAGCTTGAGATCGAGAATGACGCAGTCGAACTTTTTCTGTCGAAGTAGCGCCAGGGCCTCTGCCCCGCTGGCCGCCTTCGAGATATTGATGTCGTCCGCGCCGATCAACGCGGCGATGCTCATCTGTTCCGCGGCATCGTCTTCGATCACCAGCAGCTCGCGTACGCGCGGCGCGATGAATTCCTGGATGCGCTCGAACACCGACCGCAGGCCTTCGACGGTCGAGGGCTTGGTCATGAACGAAAACGCACCGCGCTCCAGTCCGTACTGACGCTCCTCTTCCACCGTCAATACCTGCACCGGGATGTGACGCGTCGTCGGGTCGTGCTTCAACTGGTTGAGCACGGTCCAGCCGAGCATGTCGGGCAGGAACACATCGAGCGTGATGGCGCGCGGGTGGAACTTGCGCGCCAGCGAGAGAGCTTCGGCGCCGTTCTGCGCCACCAGAACCTTGAAGCCCTTGCCGTGCGCCGCCTCCAGCAACATCTTCGCGTAGCGCGGCTCGTCCTCGACGATCAACACCGTGCTGTCGCCCTCCTCGATCGATTCGCGGTCGTCTCCGACCTTCTCGATGTGCGGAGCGGGCAGCACCGGCAGCGCGGCCGACGGCTGCTTCGCCAGGAACGGCGCATTGCCGCGGCCGTAGGCCGCCCCCTGGTAGGCCATGGGAAGATAAAGCGTGAACGTGCTGCCCGCGCCGGGCGAGCTCTTGAGGCGGATCTCGCCACCCAGCAGGTGCGCGAGCTCGCGGCTGATGGCGAGGCCGAGACCCGTACCGCCGTATTTGCGCGCGGTACCGGCATCTGCCTGCTGGAATGCCTCGAAGATGATGCGTTGCTTCTCCGCCGAGATGCCGATGCCGGTATCCGTGACGGAGAACTCGATGACGTTCTTCGCGGTCGACAGCACCGGATGATCCGCCGTCCAGCCCAGCATCGCCGGGCCGACATGTAAACGCACGCTGCCCTGCGCGGTGAACTTCATCGCGTTGGACAGCAGGTTCTTGACGATCTGCATGAGACGCTTCGCGTCCGTGACCATCGTGCGACCCAGTCGCGGATCGAAGTCGGCCGTGAACGTCAGATGGCGCGACTCCGCTTCGTGGCGGAAGTTGCGCTCGATGGTCTCGCGCAGCTGCGAGAACGCGAGCTCTTCGCTCTCCACGGTCACAGTGCCGGATTCGATCTTCGACAGATCGAGAATGTCGCTGATGAGGTTCAGCAGGTCTGTGCCGGCCGCATGGATGGTCTTGGCGAACTCCACCTGCCGGGCGCTGAGATTGTTCTCCGGATTCTCGGACAACTGCTGGCCAAGGATCAGGATGCTGTTGAGTGGCGTGCGCAGCTCGTGCGACATGTTTGCGAGAAACTCGGTCTTGTAGCGCGATGTCAGCGCCAACTCTGCCGCCTTTTCCTCCAACGCCTTGCGGGCCTGCTCGATTTCCTGGTTCTTGCGCTCCACTTCCGCGTTCTGCTCGGCGAGCAGTCGGGCCTTGGTGGCCATCTCTTCGTTGGTCGTCTGCAGCTCGACCTGCTGCGCCTGCAATTCGCCGGCGAGTTCCTGCGACTGCTTGAGCAGGCCCTCGGTGCGCATCGTGGCTTCGATGGTGTTCAGCACCACGCCGATGGAGCCGGTGAGCTGCTCGAGGAACGCCAGGTGCGGCGCCGTAAATTCGTACATCGAGGCTAGCTCGATCACCGCCTTGATCTCGCCTTCGTACAACACCGGCAGTACGATGACGTTGCGCGGCTGTGTTTCGACCAGGCCCGATCCCAGGCGGATCGAATCGGGCGGGACGCGCGCCAGCAACAGGCGCTGGCGCTGGACGGCGCATTCGCCCACGAAGCCTTCACCGAATCGATAGCGGCGCGGCTCGGCGGAATCGCGCACGTCCGCGTAACTCGCCAACTGCTTCAGGTAACGCTGACCGTCTTCGTAGCCGACGATGTAGATGACACCCTGGTGCGCCTGCACAAGCGGCGCGAATTCGGCCAGCAGCAATTCACCGAGCGTCACGAGGTCGCGCTGGCCCTGCATCATGCGGCTGAACTTCGCGAGATTGGTCTTGAGCCAGTCCTGCTCGGTGTTGCGCTCCGTCGTGTGACGGAGGTTGTGGATCATCGCGTTGATGTTGTCCTTGAGGTCGGACACTTCGCCGCGCGCTTCGACCTGAATGGAACGCGTCAGGTCGCCCTTGGTCACGGCGGTGGCCACTTCGGCGATGGCACGCACCTGGGTCGTCAGGTTGGCCGCGAGCATGTTCACGTTCGCGACCAGGTCCTTCCACGTGCCGGACGCGCCAGCCACGTGCGCCTGGCCGCCGAGGCGGCCTTCCACACCCACGTCGCGCGCCATTGATGTCACCTGGTCGGCGAAGATGGCAAGCGTGCCGGTCATGGAGTTGATGGTTTCGCCGAGTGCCGCGACTTCACCCTTCGATTCGACCGTGAGGCGCTGACGCAGATCGCCCATGGCGACCGCGGTCACCACTTTGACGATGCCGCGCACCTGGTCGGTGAGGTTGTTAGCCATCACGTTGACGTTTTCGGTGAGATCCTTCCACACGCCCGAGACGTCTTTCACGTTCGCCTGGCCGCCGAGCTTGCCCTCGGTGCCGACCTCGCGCGCCACGCGCGTCACTTCGGCCGCGAAGGAATTGAGCTGGTCGACCATCGTGTTGATGGTTTCCTTGAGCTCGAGGATTTCACCGCGCACGTCCACCGTGATCTTGCGAGAGAGGTCACCCCTCGCTACCGCGGTCGTTACCTCTGCAATATTGCGAACCTGTGAAGTAAGGTTCGTCGCCATCGCGTTCACGGAGTCGGTCAGGTCCTTCCAGGTGCCGGCAACGCCGGTCACCGTCGCCTGACCGCCGAGTTTTCCTTCCGTGCCTACTTCGCGCGCCACGCGCGTCACTTCGGCCGCGAAGCCGTTCAACTGGTCCACCATCGTATTGATCGTTTCTTTCAGCAGCAGGATTTCACCGCGCACGTCCACCGTGATCTTGCGGGACAGGTCGCCTTTGGCGACCGCGGTCGTCACCTCGGCGATATTGCGCACCTGGTTGGTCAGGTTGGACGCCATGGAATTCACGTTGTCGGTGAGCTCCTTCCACACGCCCGACACGCCCTGCACTTCGGCCTGGCCGCCGAGCTTTCCGTCGGTGCCCACTTCGCGTGCCACGCGCGTCACTTCGGACGCGAATGAACGCAGCTGGTCCACCATGGTATTGATGGCCTGCTTGAGCTGCAGGATTTCGCCATTCACGTCGACCGTGATCTTGCGGCTCAAGTCGCCATTCGCGACCGCCGTGGTCACCTCGGCGATGTTGCGCACCTGGCCGGTGAGATTTCCGGCCATCGAGTTCACGTTGTCGGTGAGATCTTTCCACGTGCCCGCGATGCCGGGCACGATGGCCTGGCCGCCGAGTTTTCCTTCGGTGCCTACTTCGCGCGCCACGCGCGTCACTTCGGAGGCGAACGAACGCAGCTGGTCCACCATCGTGTTGATGGTCTCCTTCAGCTGCAGAATTTCGCCGCGCACGTCCACCGTGATCTTGCGCGACAAGTCGCCGCTCGCGACGGCGATCGTCACTTCCGAGATGTTGCGCACCTGGCCGGTCAGGTTGCTGGCCATCGAATTCACGTTGTCGGTGAGATCCTTCCAGGTACCTGCGATACCCGGCACGATGGCCTGGCCGCCCAACTTCCCTTCGGTGCCCACTTCGCGCGCCACGCGCGTCACTTCGGAGGCGAACGATCGCAGCTGGTCCACCATCGTGTTGATGGTTTCCTTCAGCAACAGAATTTCGCCGCGCACGTCCACCGTGATCTTGCGCGACAGGTCGCCGTTGGCCACGGCGGTGGTCACCTCCGCAATGTTGCGCACCTGGCCGGTGAGATTGCCGGCCATGAAGTTGACGTTGTCGGTGAGATCTTTCCAGGTACCCGCGACGCCCGGCACGATAGCCTGGCCGCCCAGTTTTCCTTCGGTGCCCACTTCGCGCGCCACGCGCGTCACTTCGGAGGCGAACGATCGCAGCTGGTCCACCATCGTGTTGATGGCCTCCTTCAGCTGCAGGATTTCGCCGCGCACGTCCACCGAGATCTTGCGCGACAGATCGCCGTTGGCCACGGCAATGGTCACTTCCGAGATGTTGCGCACCTGGCCGGTCAGGTTTGCGGCCATCGAGTTCACGTTGTCGGTGAGATCCTTCCACACACCGCTGGCTCCGAGCACCGCCGCCTGGCCGCCCAGCTTTCCTTCCGTACCCACTTCGCGCGCCACGCGCGTCACTTCGGAGGTGAACACACCCATCTGCGTGATCATTTCGTTGACCACGTTTGCGGATCGCAGGAATTCGCCCTTCAACGGGCGGCCATCGGCTTCGAGCCGCATGCTCTGCGTGAGATCGCCCTTTGCGACGGAAGTAATCGTCCGCGTCACCTCCGCCGTCGGCCACAGCAGGTCATCGATGAGCGTATTGACGGAATTCTCCATCGCGCCCCACGCCCCTGTGCGGCGCTCACTAGCTACTCGAATGCGGGTCCTGCCTTCCTTGCCGACCATCTGGCCGGAGCGCTCGAGCTCGGAAGCCATGCGTTGGTTGGCGCTGACCATTTCGTTGAAGGCGTCGGCGATCTTGCCGCCGAGACCCGTCTGGTCCGTCGCGAGGCGCACGCTGAAATCGCCGTCGCGCACTGCCTGTATGGCGCGCAACAATTTCTTGAGATCGAACTCCGCCGTGACGGCGTGTCCACTGCCACCATTTCCGTTCGCCACCTTGGCCTTAGGTGCAGCCGGCGTGCGGCGGCGCGGCGAACTGCGGCCGCGTGCGGAGATTTCCATTGAGGTGCCCACTCCTACGAGGTTGTCGGAGTCTAAATCCTGCGGAACGCGGACTTCTCCGCGCACTAATGTAGGAAATGGCTGACAGTGGGGAGGTGGGGGCCGAAGGCCGCGGATCGCGCGCATTACCCCCTCGGGTCCGCCCTTCTGTCGCGAAATGTTAACTGGGGTTTGGAGCTGCCGCTTCGTGGAGCGACATTCGGCAGTGAATGTGTAGAAGCGGGATGAGGTCGATGGGGCGTAGCAGAGAGGCGGCTTCGTGCCTTGCGCTTGCAGACCGGTGGGGGATTTGGGCGGTAAGGGCGGCGCCGGAGGGGGCAATGCGCACGCTCCGCGGGCTTCGGTCGCACGTCCCCGCTGTGAGGCATCTCCTGCGTGAGCGCACGAAGAGGGCCGTGCGCCGCCGGATTCCGCCTCCTGGTGCGTCCAGATGTCGAGTCGCGCTCCGCGCGACACTTATATATCCAGCTCATCCTTCTTTGTCTTCGAGCACCTGAGGCGCCCGCAGGGGCGGAACGGACCCGGCGCTCCAAGCCGGTACGAGCACGCCGGCAGTCCCCGCAGGCACGCAGCTACTGCCGGGGCGCACGCGCCGCCTTCGGCGCAAAGGTGTCCCCGAAGAAATCGCCTTCAATCCATTGGGGCGGGGTTTCAGAGTCCGCCATCGCCCTCGTAACCCGATAGTTAGCCTCGGCGAACCGCGCACCCGCCTCCCAATCTATCTTCTGGTCCATGTCGTCCTTGGGACTGTGGTACGCCTTGCTGAAGAATTCGCCCCAGTACTTCTCGCCGCTGTTCGCGTAACCGGTCACGAAGAACACGGCGGGCACGCCCTGCTTCACGAACATGTAGTGATCGGAGCGCGTGAACACCCCCTGCTCCGGCATCGGATCCGGCGACAGCTGGATCTTCATCGGCGCGA